>ENA-OOYX01001325-OOYX01001325.1-human-gut-metagenome-genome-assembly--contig:-NODE-1325-length-10934-cov-1.669271_pt1 | contig 10934 bp, 9 predicted proteins | sample MGYA00241182_ERZ501387 | MGnify/ENA primary metagenome ERZ501387 (study PRJEB25962, sample SAMEA2042740) | human gut metagenome | biome: human gut; feature: human-associated habitat; material: faeces...
ACACACGCCCCTGCAAAGGAAATATCTGTCTTTGACTATATGCAGATCGTCTTTTCTTCGCTCCTTGGTATTTTCATTCTGCATGAGATGCCGACGGTGTTTAGTGTGATCGGCTATGTGATCATTATCGGAGCATCGATCATCATGTTTTCACTGAACCGCAGGAAAGACAGGACATCGGAAACAGTATAAGCAGAACGATGGGATTTGCCGGTCTGATGGAAAATATAATAAAAACAATATATAAGTGGTATGGTATAAAAAGTACAAATTGGCACTTTTAACCATACCACTTTTTCTATATGATTTGTCACAAGAGATCGTTAGCTGACATCTTAATGGAAAACAGACAAAAAGCAGACATGGCAGGATCATGCTGCCTTGTCGATAACAGGAAAAGGAGAACAGAATATGAGTCAGGACAGATATGCATTAAATAAACAATTAGCACAAATGTTAAAAGGTGGTGTTATTATGGATGTAACAACACCTGAACAAGCAAAAATTGCAGAAGAAGCTGGAGCATGTGCTGTTATGGCACTTGAAAGAATTCCTGCAGATATTCGTGCAGCAGGGGGAGTTGCAAGAATGTCTGATCCAAAAATGATTCAAGAAATTCAAGCAGCGGTAAGCATTCCAGTTATGGCAAAATGTCGTATTGGACACTTTGTAGAAGCACAGCTTTTACAAGCAATTGAAATTGATTATATTGATGAAAGTGAAGTTTTATCACCAGCTGATGATGTTTATCATGTCAACAAAAGAGAATTTGAAGTACCATTTGTTTGTGGAGCTAAAGATTTAGGAGAAGCACTTCGTCGTATCAATGAAGGAGCAAGTATGATTCGTACCAAAGGGGAACCAGGAACAGGAGATATCGTTCAAGCCGTTCGTCATATGAGAATGATGAATAAACAAATTGCCCAAATTTCGGCTCTTCGAAAAGATGAACTTTTCGAAGTTGCAAAACAATTACAAGTACCATATGAACTTGTAGAATATGTTCACGATCATAAAAAATTACCAGTTGTTAACTTTGCTGCTGGTGGAGTTGCTACACCTGCAGATGCTGCATTAATGATGCAATTAGGAGCAGAAGGAGTCTTTGTTGGTTCAGGAATCTTTAAATCAGGAAATCCTAAAAAACGTGCAGAAGCAATTGTTAAAGCAGTTACAAATTATAAAGATGCAAAATTGATAGCAGAGTTATCAAAAGATTTAGGAGAAGCAATGGTTGGGATTAATGAACAAGAAATTGAAATTTTAATGGCAGAAAGAGGAAAATAATGAAAGTAGGAGTATTGGCTTTACAAGGTGCTTTTATTGAACATGAAAAAAAGTTAGAAAAGTTGGGAGTAGAGTGTATTGAATTAAGGCAAAAAAAAGATTTAGAACAAGATTTTGATGGACTCGTATTACCTGGCGGCGAAAGTACGGTTCAAGGAAAGCTTTTAAAAGAATTAGATATGTTTGATGATTTACAAAAACGTATTCAAGATGGCTTACCAACACTTGCTACATGTGCAGGACTCATTTTATTAGCTAAGGAAATAGAAAATCAAAATCAAACTTATTTTTCAACAATACCTATGATGGTAAAAAGGAATGCCTATGGTAGACAACTAGGTAGTTTTCACACCATTGAAGAAATGAAAGGAATAGGAAAAGTACCTATGACTTTTATTCGAGCACCTTATATCGAAAGTGTACAAGAGGGTGTTGATATTCTTTCTAAAGTGAATGACAATATTATTGCTGTTCAATATAAAAATCAACTAGCACTTGCTTTTCATCCTGAACTTGATGAAGATGATTCAATTCATCAGTATTTTATAAATATGATCAAAAAGTCTACGATGTAGGCTTTTTTCTTATATAATAAAAAAGAGGTGAATAAAATGGATCATCATCTAGAAATTGTTAAAACAAATATTAAATATCCTATTGTTTTTTATAATCATCAATTTAATAAAAGTCGACCAGTAAGTTCCCACTATCATCAAGATATTGAAGTTGTATATGTCGTTTCAGGAAAAGTAGAAGCATGTATTGATGGAAAGAAAGAAATATTTTATCAAGGGGAAATGTTTATTATTAACTCACATAGTGTACATCAATTCAATTTTCCTGAATTTACACATTTATATACATATTTATTGTCAGTTGATGTCTTTAAAGAATTTCAAATTCAATCTTATTTCTTTAAATTAAAAGCTCCATCAAACAAAGAATGGTTTAAACCTTGGTTAGAAATGAAATATATTCACCATCTTTTACCCATAGAACAACATATTTTAATGTATCAACTTTATCAAAAACTCATACAGGATTGTTTATTAGATAAAAAACAAGAAGAAAACACAAAAGAAATTTATAAAATAATAGAAGAAATAGAAAAAAGATATAACCAAGATTTAACACTTGAAATTATAGCTGAACAATTTCACTTTCATCCTAATTCTTTATCACGATTATTTAAAAGACAAACAACGATTTCCTTTTATCAATATTTACAAAAAATAAGATTAAAACATGCTTATTATGATTTAATACATACTAACATGAAAATCATTGATATTGCTTTAAATCATGGATTTAAAAATGTAAAATCATTTGAAAATGTTTTTAAAAAAGAATATCATACAACACCAACAAAATATCGAAAAGTTAATAATTGACTATAAATTGTTAAAAAAGGCAATGAATTTCCTTTATAAAAAGAGAATAATAAAAGCAGGAGGAATCAATATGGAATGGTGGAAAAAGAGTGTTGTTTATCAAATTTATGTAAAAAGCTTTCAAGATAGTAATAATGATGGTGTGGGAGATCTACAAGGTATTATTTCAAGACTTGATTATTTAAAAACATTAGGTGTTGATGTATTATGGTTAACCCCTATTTTTAAATCTCCAAATGATGATAATGGCTATGATATTTCTGATTATAGAAGTATTCAAAGTGAATTTGGAACAATGAGTGATTTTGAGGAATTATTAGATAAAGCGCATCAAAAAGATATCAAAATTATTCTTGATTTAGTTTTTAATCATACAAGTGATGAACATTTTTGGTTTCAAGAAAGTAAAAAATCTAAAAATAATCCTTATCGAGATTATTATATTTGGAAAGAAGGAAATGAGGGAGATGTTCCAAATAATTGGACAAGCTGCTTTCAAGGCTCAGCTTGGGAACTTGATGAAAAGACAAATGAGTATTATTTGCATTTATTTTCTAAAAAACAACCTGATTTAAATTGGCAAAATCCTAAGGTAAGACAAGAATGTATTGATATTATGAATTACTGGGTAGATAAAGGTGTTGATGGTTTTCGTTTAGATGTCATTAATCTTATTAGTAAGGATGAAAGTCAATACTATGTAGACAGTACTATTAAAGGTCATCAAGTATGTGCAAATGGACCACATATTCATGAATATATTCAAGAAATGAATCAAAAAGTATTTTCTAGAAAAGAACTTTTAACAGTAGGAGAAACCCCTGCTGTAACAATCGAGGATGCTAAAAAATATGCTCCTTTAGATAATAAAGAATTAAGCATGGTCTTTCAGTTTGAACTAATGAATGTTGATGGTGCAGAAGTTAATAAATGGACAGATCAAAGATTTTCTTTAAAAGATTTAAAACAAATTATGTCGAGATGGCAAGTAGGAATGTATCAACAGGCTTGGAATTCTTTGTTCTGGAATAATCATGATCAACCACGATGTGTTTCAAGATTTGGTGATACTTCTTCTCCTTTGTGTCATGAAAAATCAGCAAAAATGTTGGCGATATGTTTGCATATGATGCAAGGGACACCTTATATTTATCAAGGAGAAGAATTGGGGATGACAAATGTACCTTTTAATTCACTTGATGATTATCGAGATATTGAAACATTCAATAGCTACAAACAACTTGTAGAAATAGAAAAATCGGTAAGTCATGAAGATATGTTACGCTATATGAGAAAATCAAGTAGAGATAACGCTAGAACACCAATGCAATGGAACAAAGAAAAAAATGCAGGGTTTAGTGAACATATTCCTTGGATTATGATGAATCCAAATTATCAAACAATCAATGCTGAAGCAGAAATGAAAGATACAAATTCTATTTTTCATACTTATCAAAAATTAATTCAATTAAGAAAAGAATATGAAATCATTACTTTAGGTAAATATGAGTTAATAATGAAAGATGATGAAAATATTTATGCCTATAAACGTCTTTATCAAGATGAAGAACTTTATGTTTATTGTAATTTTAGTAATCAAGAAGTTGGTTATGATACCTCTATTCTAAATGATGAAAAAATATTAATTAAAAACTATGAAAAGCATCAAAAGGGAACTCTTAAACCTTATGAAAGTATTGTTTTCTATCAAAAAAGCAGAGCTTAGGCTCTGCTTTTACATTAAATATGATATTCCATAGGATAAGTTAAATAATCTAAACGATCTAATTCATCAACTGTAACTACACCAGCAGGTGCAACTAAAACAGTTGGAATACGATTGACAATTGTTGCACATGTATGTTCAACCGTTGCAGGTTTTACAACATGAAACTCTGTATCTGGTTCACCTGTAATTTTCCAATCACACATATCACCATCATCTTCACCATAGACTTTACCAATACATTGTGTTTCAATAACAGGACCTTGGAAAGTTTCTGTTGTTACAACAGCAGCCATTCCAATACAGTTTCCTTTTGGAATTGTTTCACCTAAAGTTGATGAATATAAGTCTGTTTCATGGAAATAAGGAACACATTTTTGTGTTTGAGATTTAATTGTCCATCCCATGCGTGCTGCTAAGGCTTCATTTGAATTCCATACATATGAAGGTTCTAATACTTCAGGATGGGCAATACTTGCTTCAAATTCTTCAGGAGTTAAACCAACACCATGAGCTTTGGCAAGAGCTAATCCATAATCTTCAACATTATAACTTACAGCACCTTCAATCTTTTTAATAGAATGACATCCACCGGCTACTAAACCAACCATATTTATCCAGAAGACATCTTCCATACCACTACCGACAAAAGTACATCCATTTTCTTTTGCAATAACATCTAATTGATTTGTACGAACTGGATCTGTTGTCCAACTATATGTTGCTTCTTCACATGTAGAAATAACACTAATTCCTCTTGACAAACATTTTACATAATGATCGAAGCAATCACTGACTAAACTAAATAAAGTAACAACGGCAATATCAGGATCTGTTTCATCTAAAACTTTATCTGCTTGATCAGAAATGCATACTCCTGTTTTAACACCAAGTTCTGCAAAATCACCAATATCCATTCCTACAATTGCGGGATTTGTATCGATAGCACCAACAATCATAGCTCCATTTTCATAAAGATAACGGATGATATATTTTGCCATCTTTCCACAACCATATTGTACAACTTTAATCTTTTCCATAATTCATGCCTCCTATTTCTTTCACTTACATCATAGACTCTTATCCAGGAAGAGAGTCAACTATTTTTCAAAAGAAACAGGAACTTGTAATCTTAAAAACATGGAACGTTCATGATGATCAAAAATACTGAGTTCACTTAAGACTTCACAAATATAATCCCCACATATTGTAAGATGATTCATCTTACAATAATCAAGAAGACGTTTGGCATAATTGATTTCTTGATGAAAATCATCAAGATAAATACAAGCATACATTCCATTTTCAATCACTTGTATTTCTTTTTCAGGAAAATGATCATCCACAAAAACAAAAATACGATCTGAAATAAACTCTTGTTTTAAAAATCGTTCTTTATTAAGAAAAGTTCCCGCATTACAATAATAAATTTGGGGATAATGATGTGCAATCAAATCATTTTTTAATTGGGTTAAAAGATATTCATAAACATTTAAATCATGTTCATAGCAATTAATATTAGTATGCATGACATAGATCCTTCTTCGATCAATATATTCTAAAGTAATTGTCCCGCTTGGGGGTGATTTACGATATCTTTCCAAACTATAAATCGTTCTTGAAATAGCATCTTTAGTTCTTTGTAAATCATTGATTTGTATAGAAAGTTGTTGCTTTTTTTTAATTAGAATTGCTTCAATTAAATTAATATCTTCTTTATTGAGAAGTTCCTTAATTTCTTTAAGATTCATTTGCAGTTCTTTCATATATTGAATCAAATCCAAACGTGCATTTTGTTTAATATCATAATAGCGATAATTTGTCTCAGGATTAACATAAACAGGCTTCAATAAATCAAGTTCATCATACAACCTTAATGTTGTTACCGTGATATGATTCATTTTGGCCATTTCACCAATACTTAAATAATCATTATTCATAGTATTCACCTCAAATTCATTATATCAAACTCTCATGTTACATAAGAGTTATTTTAATAATTTAGGTAAAAATAGACAAATAATCTTATATTTATAAGATATTTCCTTTTTTACGAAAGATTATGTACAATAGAGATAGTTTTAATCTTAAGAAAATCTTTAGAAATATAAAAAGAAAATATTTATAAATCATCTCTATACTTTAAGGCAAGAGGTGAGGAAGATGGAAAGAATAAACAAAATCATTTTAATAAGCTGTGTATATGCAGGTTATATATGTATTAGTTTTGCATTGTTTTCAATGCTTAGATAAGGAGTTAAAAAGGGAATGGAAAAATATCATGTATTAGTTGTCGAGGATGACAATGAAATTGCCAATGCAATTAAAATTTATTTACAAAACCAAGGATACGATGTGTATGTTGGAAATGATGGCCTTGAAGGTTTAGAAATTGTGGAAAAAGAAACAATTCATCTTGCCATTGTTGATATTATGATGCCACGTATGGATGGTTTAACAATGGTCGCAAAGTTAAGGGAAAAATATGATTTTCCAGTGATTTTTCTTTCAGCAAAATCAGAAGATATTGATAAAATCATGGGACTTAATTTAGGTGGTGATGATTATGTTACCAAACCATTTGTACCGATGGAATTGATGGCACGTGTTCGTTCCCATCTAAGACGTTATGGACGTTATTTAGATGCGACAGCACCTAAAGAAAGTGATTCTATTTATCTTTGTGGTGGTCTTGAACTGAATGTAGATACTAAAACTGTTTCAGTTGATGGCAAAAAGGTAAAAGTAACACCAATCGAATTTAAAATCTTAGAATTATTAATGAAAAATGCGGGAAAGGTTTTTTCTGCTGATGATATTTATGAACGTGTTTGGAATGAAGAAGCCATTAATAGTGAAACAGTGATGGTTCATGTTCGTAATCTAAGAGAAAAAATAGAAATTAATCCTAAAAAACCACAATATTTAAAAGTTGTTTGGGGTGTTGGATATAAAATTGATAAACAATAGGAGGAAACATGAAAAATAAAAACAGATTACTTAAAATACTTTTATTTTCTGTATTGATTATTGCTTCATTAGTCACTTATTTAAGTTATGGTGTAAAAGAAAAAATGACTTCGACTAAACTTGATTTTGATAATAATCGAAGTAGAATTACCGAAATACTTACAAGTAAAAGTATTTTATTAGATATGAAAATTCAAAGAAGAAAAGGAAATTATGATTTACTTCATTACTATGTTGAAGGTGATGTTGACCAACTTAAGGTTTATGATGACTATCCTTTAAAAGATGCTTTTAATGATTATATTTATAATTTAGAAGATGAAAATAATCATGAAACAAAAGGAATCAAATATTATGTTTATGATAAAACAGATGAAAAAATCTTTTTCACAAATTCTAAAAAGAATTTAAAAAAAGCATTTGAAACTCAAGATAAAAAAGTATTAAATGACTATCAATGGTATGCAACCATTGATTATGATGAAAATGGAAATGTTTCTCTTGAGGGAAATCAAACCAGCGATTGGGAAGGATCCTTCTACAATACTTCCTTTGATCAACTTTTTAAAAATAATTATTTAGATGAAGGTAATAGTGATATTATTAATCAAATAACCATCAATAATCCAACAAACATTAAAGTATTGATTGCGATACCTAAAAAATTACCAACAAATTGTTATTTAGAAGAATTATGTTCTAAACAAGGATCCATTTCTGATGTTTTAGTAACCTATGTCTTTATTATTGTTGCAGCTCTTGTCATTTTTATGTTATTTGTGCCAGTCAGAAAACTGATTGAAATTGAACCTTTTAAAACAGTTGTTAAAGTTAAATTATTCTTTATGTTCTTTATTTATATTATTTTAATTGAAATGTGGCTTGCTGGCATGACAGAAGTATTAAGGGCCTCTTGGCAAGGAACTTTTGTTTGGATGCTAAGAGAAAGGGGAATGGCTGGTGCCGGTGTTGCGATTGAACCGATTATCAATGTAGGTGGTTGGTTTGTTTTCTATGCCATGATTATGTATTTTATCTTTTATATCAAATCTATTCTTGTTTTTGGTAAAGACTTTATTAAAGAACATACGCTTGTTTGTAGTGCTTATCACTATTTTAAAGATGAAATTAAAAGCTTAACACAATTTGATTTAAAGAATCAAAAAGGAAATATCATTCTTAAAATAGGTTTAATCAGTGGTATTTGTATTGAAGGAATTCTATTATTTGTTTATTTTTTTATGGGAATTATAGGAAATCTTTATTATATTAGTCCACGTATTTATCTTATTTTTACATGTTTTATTTCTTTGATTTGTGCCATCATTATTATGTTGATTTCTAAAAAGCTACTTTCAAAAGTAAGCAATGATTATCAAGTTCTTTTACAATCAGCCAATCATTTAGCTCAAGGTGAATTTAATGATAAAATCAATCAAGATCTTGGTTTATTTAATTCCTTAAAAGATGAACTTAATTGTATCAATGATGGTTTTAAAGATGCGGTAAGTAAAGAAGTCGCATCACAAAAGATGAAAACAGAATTGATTAGCAATGTTTCTCATGATTTAAAAACACCTTTAACATCTATTATTTCTTATATTGATTTATTAAAAAATGAAGATTTATCAAAAGAACAACAAGATGAATATATTGATATTTTAGATCGTAATACTAAAAGATTAAAAACACTTATTGAAGATCTATTTGAAGTATCTAAAGTCAATAGTGGTAATATTCAATTAAATCCTATAGATTTAGATATTCATGCCTTATTACAACAAGTTCTCTTTGAATATCAAGAACAATTTGAACATCATCATTTAAATCTAAAAAATGATTATGAAAATAAAAAAATCATTTGTCATTTAGACAGTGAAAAAACTTATCGTGTTTTAGAAAATTTATGTCAAAATATCTGTAAATACGCTTTAGAACATACACGAGTTTATTTACAAATCGTTGAAACGAATCAACAAGTCATTGTCGTTTTCAAAAATATTTCAGCACATGAAATATCAAATCCAGATGATTTAACAGAAAGATTTGTACAAGGGGATGCTTCACGTAAAAGTGAAGGTTCTGGTTTAGGACTTGCCATTTGTAAAAGCTTTGTGGAGATTCAAGGTGGAACTTTTGAAGTGAATGTAGATGGTGATCTCTTTAAGACAACAATTATCTTTCCTAAGAAAATAGAAAATGATTAAAAAGATTATACCCTGGATCTTACTCTTTCTCCTTCTTCTTATAATCAATACAGAAATGATTTTTATGATTTATGAAACTATCTCATTTTTGAGATAGTTTTTCATATTTTGAAAATAAAATTCAAAGATTAAAAAATAAGTATAATATTTTTGAAAGGATGAAAGTATGAAATTTAAGTTTTCAATCAAACTAGCAATTATTTCTTTAATTGGAAATATTATTATCGCTATAGGTGTTTCAACATGTCGTATATCACAAATGGGAATTGATCCATTTACATCAATGACAACAGGAATCAGTAGTTTATTAAATATACCTTTAGGTGTTTTTCAAGGAAGTGTTAATGCAATCTTATTTTTAATTTTAATTTTATTAAGTAGAAGTAATTTAAAATATTTAAATATTGGTGCCATTATTAATATGTTTTTACTTGGTTTCTTTGTACAATTCTTTAATAATGTTTATTGCCAATTATTTAATGTTTCTTCACCGGATGTTATACCATTTTCATTACCAATGAAATTCGTGGTTTTAGCGATTGGTATTTTATTTGTTACACTTGGATGCTCTTTATATATTACATCAGATCTTGGAACTGGATGTTATGATGCTTTATCTATTTATATGGCAGATGTGATGTCACCATCTTATCCAGTATGCCGTATTATGACAGATGTTGTTTGTGTTTTAATTGGGTTTATTACAGGTGGACCATTAGGAATTGCGACAATTATTTTAATGTTTGGTACAGGTCCCTTAATTAGTACATGGAATAAATTGGTATCCAAACCAATTGTTGAAAAATTTGCCTAAAATATTCCTCGGTAATTGTAGAGTTATCGAGGATATTTTTGTATAATGGACACGTTATGAAAGAAATAAAAAGAGGAATGAAAAATGGAATACCAATTGCTTTAGGCTATTTATCTGTGTCTTTTTCTTTTGGAGCGATTGCTGTATCAATGGGATTTAGTGTCATGCAGTCTGTTTTGATTTCATTGTTTAATTTAACTTCAGCAGGGCAATTTGCTTCACTAGGAATTATTGCAGGTCAAGGAACTTTTTTAGAAATGGCAATCGTGGAATTGACTGTGAATATTCGTTATGCGTTTATGTCACTTTCACTTTCTCAAAAAGTAGATGAAAAGTTTAAAGGAATTTATAAATGGTTACTCAGCTTTTTTATTACTGATGAGATTTTTGCCTTATCGATGTTAGAAGAAAGTGTGAATCGTACTTATTTTCTAGGTTTAGCTTCGATTTCAGCGACAGGTTGGATGCTTGGAACAACTTTAGGGGCCATGCTTGGCTCTATTGTACCTATGGTCATTAGTAATGCTTTATCAATTGCT
>ENA-OOYX01001327-OOYX01001327.1-human-gut-metagenome-genome-assembly--contig:-NODE-1327-length-10930-cov-2.065471_pt1 | contig 10930 bp, 9 predicted proteins | sample MGYA00241182_ERZ501387 | MGnify/ENA primary metagenome ERZ501387 (study PRJEB25962, sample SAMEA2042740) | human gut metagenome | biome: human gut; feature: human-associated habitat; material: faeces...
CCTAAGCCTCCCATGACATTTAAGTCAATATAGAACTATGTCACGGGAGTTACGGTTCAATATTAGTTAGCTTTTCTACGGCGATCTTCGTCGCGTGGCCAGCACTGAACTCCTTTCTTGTCCGGAAGAATTCTCGGATCAAAAACCGGATCCAGGATGCCTCTGCGCTTCTGAGCGTTGTAATCACGTAAAGCGGCAATAGCGTATTTGCCGAGCATGAAAATGGCGACCAAGTTCACGATAGCCATCAAGGCCATGAACAGGTCGGCCATGTCCCAAACGAGTGAAAGGGAAGCGATCGAGCCGACAAAGACCATCACAACGACAAATACTCGGAAGATCGGCATGGCGTATTTGCTTTTGGAAATGAAAGGCATGTTCATTTCGCCGTAGAAGTAGTTGCCGATGATGGAGCTGAAAGCAAAGAACAGCACAATGACGGTCATAAAGAAGTTTGTCCACTCGCCGAGCTGACCGGCCACGGATTTCTGAACAAGCGCAATTCCTGTGAGTTTGGAACCCATCATCCATTCCGGAGAGAGAAGAACCAGCATTGCAGAGGCGGTGCAGACAAACAGCGTGTCGAAGTACACACCCATCGCCTGAATAAGACCCTGCTTAACAGGGTGAGAGGCGTCGGCTGCTGCGGCAGCGTTCGGAACAGCACCCATACCGGCTTCGTTGGAGAAGAGACCACGCTTAATACCGGTCATCAAGGCGACACCGATAGCAGCACCTGTGATGGAGTCAAAGCTGAAGGCTTTGGTCACGATCATGAGCAGAACGCGAGGGACTTCAGTGATATTCATGCAGGTCACGACAAAAGCGAGAAGAAGGTAGGCGCCCGCCATGAACGGAACCATAAAGCTGGCAACCTTCGCAATACGTGTCATGCCGCCGAAGATCACTAAGCCGGTGACTATAGCAAGGATTAGTCCGGTATATGCGGGTTTGAGTCCCGTCGTGGTTTCAATAGACAGAGAAATCGTGTTGGCCTGGACGGAATTGAAGATCAGTGCGTAAGTGACGGAAATTAACACGGCAAAAACACCTGCCCAGAAAGGCGAGCCCAAAGCATTCTTGATGTAGTAAGCAGGGCCGCCCATGAAGCCGCCGCCGGGCTTCTTTACCTTATAGATCTGAGCAAGGGTGGACTCGATAAATCCGCTGGCTGCGCCCAGAGTGGCAATAACCCACATCCAGAAGATGGCGCCGGGACCGCCGGTAACCACAGCGATGGCAATACCGGCAATGTTGCCGACGCCGACGCGGGAGGCTGTGGAAATACAAAAGGCCTGAAAAGGAGAAATGTGTCCTTCAGGCCTCGGAGTGCGGGACCCTTCCAGAACACAGCGGAACATTTCCCTGACGTTAGAGATCTGGACAAAACGAGTGCAAAACGTGAACCAAAGGCCAACGCAGATTAAAAGTCCGATCAGGATGTACGACCAAAGGATGTTATTTAAAGAAGAAATAATTGAAGCGAACCAGTCCATTTGATATTGAAATTAAGCGATTGGAAACGAGAGCGCTCAAGACGTACCTGGTTTGCTTACACTGAGATCAGGGCCGGATGTCTTTTCATCATGACGGTTGTATTGACATCTAAGAGATCTCAAAGAAGAAACCGAGTAGGGCTTTTACATTCCGAAATGCGGAAAAACACTCAGCCTTCCATTCTAATTGTTCGTACCGACAATCAGCGGGAAGGGGCGAAAAAAATCGCAAAAATTTAAAAATTTCGGAATTCGTTAGCGTCTCGGTGAAATTGCTGACCGAAGACAGTCAGAAAATCTTACAGATTTTTATTCGCCGTGCTTTTCGGTGGCATACTCAAAGAATTACTTCAAAAATTTAGTGATACCAGTAAGAAATGAGAACACCGGAATCCCCTAAAACACTCTACGACAAAATCTTTGACGAACACGTCGTCCGAATGGAAGAAGACGGCACTGCAACCCTCTACATCGACCGTCATCTGGTCCACGAAGTGACCAGTGCCCAGGCTTTTGAGGGACTGCGCATGAACAACCGTCCTTTGTGGCGCAAGAGCTCGATTGTGGCCACAGCCGATCACAACACACCGACGACCGGTTGGGAAGCCGGAATGGAGGGCATTACCGATCCGATCTCCAAGCTGCAGGTCACGACATTGGATGAAAACATTCGTCAAAACGGATGTGCGGCGTTTTTCCCGTTCCTGTCCCGCGGACAGGGCGTCATCCACGTTATGGGACCGGAAGAGGGTGCAACGCTTCCCGGCATGACTGTCGTTTGCGGTGACTCTCACACGAGCACCCATGGAGCTTGCGCAGCAATTGCCTTCGGTATCGGAACGAGTGAAGTTGAGCACGTGATGGCAACCCAGACGCTGCTCACGAAGAAAATGAAGAACATGCGCGTGCATGTGGAGGGTAACCTCCAGCCCGGCGTGTTTGCTAAAGACCTTGCGCTCTACATCATCGGCAAGATCGGAACGGCCGGCGGAACAGGCTGCGCTATTGAGTTTGACGGAGCTGCAATTCGTGCGCTCTCTATGGAAGGCCGCATGACGCTTTGCAATATGGCTATTGAGGCCGGTGCACGCTGCGGTTTAGTCGCCTGCGACGATAAGACAATTGAATACATGAAGGGCCGCCCACTGGCTCCGGAAGGCGAGCTTTTGGATCAGGCGATTGAATACTGGAAGACTCTGCACTCCGACGAAGGCGCCAAGTTTGATATTGAAGTCAACCTTCAGGCAGAAGACGTCGTTCCGATGGTCACATGGGGAACTTCTCCCGAGATGGTTGCGCCGATCACCGGCTGCACACCGATTCCCGAAGATCAGAAAGATCCCGTCAAACGCGAGGGCTGGGAACGCGCTTATCAATACATGGATTTGAAGCCCGGCACACCGATTACCTCGATCGCTCCGAACAACGTCTTTGTCGGTTCCTGCACGAACGGCCGTATTGAAGACCTTCGAGCCGCTGCCTATGTGGTGCGCAAACTCGGTAAGAAAGTGGCTCCTACGGTTAAACAGGCCCTGGTGGTTCCGGGATCAGGACTCGTCAGAGAGCAGGCCGAGGATGAAGGGCTGGACAAGATTTTTATTGAAGCCGGATTCCAGTGGCGCCGTCCGGGCTGCTCAATGTGTCTGGCAATGAACGCTGACCGCCTCGAGCCGGGCGACCGCTGTGCTTCTACCAGCAATCGCAACTTTGAAGGACGCCAAGGCAATAAGAGCCGCACACACCTTTGTTCTCCGGCCATGGCTGCCGCCGCGGCTATTGAAGGTCATTTTGTTGATGTACGCAAACTTTTCTAAGAGAGGCAGAGATGGAAAAATTTACAGTTCTTCAAGGCATTGTCGCTCCCTTAGACCGCTCTAACGTTGACACCGATGCCATCATTCCGAAACAGTTTTTAAAGTCAATTTACCGCACCGGTTACGGCCCGAACCTTTTTGACGAATGGCGTTATCTGGATAAAGGCGAACCGGGGATGGATCCTGCCACCCGCAAGATCAATCCGGATTTCGTATTAAATCAGCCGCGCTATCAAGGTTCGACGATTTTGCTGGCCCGCAAGAATTTCGGCTGCGGCTCCTCCCGCGAACACGCGGCTTGGGCTCTGACACAGTACGGCTTCAGAGTGGTCATTGCACCGAGCTTTGCCGATATTTTCTATAACAATGCATTTAAAAACGGTTTGCTCCCGATCAGTCTGCCGGAGTTCGTTGTTGATTACCTGTTTGATGAGATCAAAGCAAACAACGGATACCAACTCTCCGTCGATCTGGTCAACCGCGTTGTGATCGAACCCAACGGTAAACGTCATGAATTCGAAGTTCCTGAATTCCGCCGTTATTGCCTGCTGAACGGCTTGGACGATATCGGTATCACGCTTCAGCACGCTGACGAAATCAAGGCATTTGAACAGCAGCGTCTGAACCAGAAACCCTGGCTCGCTAAAACAATTTATTAATCAAACCCAAGAGAAGAAAACCAATATGAAAAAAATTGCAGTACTTGCCGGTGACGGCATCGGTCCCGAGATCATGGCTCAGGCCCTCAAAGTTTTAACCGCGCAGAAGCTCCCTCTGGAATTTGAAGAAGCCTTAGTCGGCGGCGTCGCTTATGCCGCTTTCGGTCATCCGCTTCCTGCCGAGGTTGTTGAACTTGCTAAAAAGAGCGATGCCGTTCTTTTCGGTGCCGTAGGCGACTTTAAGTATGACAGCCTGCCCCGTCATCTCCGTCCCGAACAGGCTATTCTCGGCTTAAGAAAAGCCTTAGGACTTTTCGTGAATCTTCGCCCGGCCATTTGCTATCCGGAACTGACTGCAGCTTCCTCTCTGAAGCCTGAACTTGTCTCCGGCCTGGATCTTCTTCTGGTTCGAGAACTGACCGGTGACGTTTACTTTGGTCAGCCCAGAGGCAAACGCATTAGTCCTGACGGCGCTTTTGCCGGTGCCGAAGAAGGCTTTGACACAATGCGCTACGCCGTTCCCGAAGTGGAAAGAATTGCCCACGTTGCCTTTAAAGCCGCTATGGGCCGCAGCAAACACCTTGTCAGCGTGGATAAAGCCAATGTGCTGGAAACTTCTCAGGTTTGGCGCGACACGATGATCAAGGTCAGCAAAGAATATCCGGAAGTCACCCTTGAACATATGTATGTCGACAACGCAGCCATGCAGCTGGTTAAGGCTCCGAAGAAGATCGACGTGATGGTCACAGGCAATCTTTTCGGCGACATCCTTTCCGATGAAGCCGCCATGCTCACGGGCTCTATCGGTATGCTGGCTTCTGCCGCGCTGAATGAGAAGGGCCAGGGCCTCTTTGAACCGTCTCACGGTTCTGCTCCCGACATTGCCGGAAAGAACATTGCAAATCCTCTAGCTCAGATTTTGTCAGCGGCCATGATGCTTCGTTATTCTTTAGGAATGGAGGAAGCAGCAGTCCGTATCGAAAATGCGGTCAAGAAAGTTCTGGCTCAGGGCTACCGCACCGGAGACATCCGCAGTGAAGGCTGCAAGCTGGTCAGCTGTTCTGAAATGGGGGATGCGGTTGTCGCCGCGCTCTAAAGCAAAGTGAAGCACTACTCAATAGGAGAAACACAAATGTTGAAATTAGGTATGGTTGGCTGGCGAGGAATGGTCGGCTCCGTGTTGATGGACAGAATGAAGCAGGAAGACGACTTTAAGTTTGTCAGCACCACATTCTTCTCTACCAGTAACGCCGGCGGCAAAGCACCGGAAGTTCCTAATTCCGATCCTATTCTGAAGGATGCCGATGATCTGGACGCATTGGCTGCTTGCGATGTCGTCATTTCCTGCCAGGGCGGTGACTGGACAAAAGCCCACTTCAAACCGCTTCGCGACAAAGGCTGGAACGGCTACTGGATTGACGCTGCTTCCACGCTGCGTATGGAAAAGGACGCCATCATTGTTCTCGACCCTGTGAACATGGACGTCATTCAGAAGGGCTTGCGTGAAGGCGTTAAGAACTATATCGGCGGCAACTGCACAGTCAGCTTGATGCTGATGGCCTTGGACGGCCTGATCCGCGCTGACTTGGTCGAATGGATCTCTTCCATGACCTACCAAGCTGCTTCCGGCGCCGGCGCCCCCAACATGCGCGAACTGCTTGAACAGATTGGTGCTCTCTACGGCGTTGTTGCCGAAGATTTGAAGAATCCTCGCTCTGCCATTCTGGCAATCGACCGCAAAGTTACCGAAGAACTTCGTTCTACTGACTTCCCGGACAAAGCTTTCGGTGTGCCTCTTGCCGGCAGCCTGATTCCCTGGATCGACAAAGAAGTCGAACACGGACAGAGCCGCGAAGAATGGAAGGGCGGTGCTGAAGCTAACAAGATTTTGGGCAAACCCGCTATCGGAGAGCCCGGATGCATGCCGGTTGACGGTTTATGCGTTCGTGTCGGATCCATGCGCTGCCACTCTCAGGCTTTGACGATCAAACTGAAGAAAGATGTTTCCTGCGAAGAAATCGAAAGACTTCTTGCCGAAGCCAATCAGTGGGTTAAAGTCATTCCGAACCGTAAAGAAGAGTCTATTCACGAACTGACGCCGGCTAAGGTTTCCGGCACGCTGTCTGTTCCTATCGGCCGTATTCATAAGCTGAACTTCGGTCCGGAATACGTCACAGCCTTCACAGTCGGCGACCAGCTCCTGTGGGGTGCTGCCGAGCCGCTGCGCCGCATGCTGCGAATTCTCGTTGACTTCAAAGCCTAATTGCCGATGAGAGTCGCATTAGGACTCGAGTACGACGGCCGTTCTTTCGAGGGCTGGCAAACCCAGCCTTCCGGACAAACAGTCCAGGATTATCTCGAAGCGGCTGTTGTTCAGTTTACGGGTGAAAAAGTTAAAGCCGTCTGTGCCGGACGCACAGACGCCAATGTTCATGCAACCGGTCAAGTGATCCATCTTGACACGGAGGCCGACCGCAAGGAAATTTCCTGGGTTCGAGGCCTAAACTCCTATCTTCCGACAGAGTGTGCGGTTCGGTGGGCAAAGGTTGTCCCGGATGAATTTCATGCTCGCTTCTCGGCATGCAGCCGGACCTATGAATACTGGATTGTCAACGAACCGGTGCGTTCGCCGATCCTTGCCGGCAGAACCGGCTGGGTCTTCCGCCCGCTCAATGAAAAAAACATGGAAGCTGCAGGACAGTTTTTAGTCGGTGAGCATGACTTTTCAAGTTTCCGAGCCGCGGGCTGCCAGAGTAAGACGCCGGTAAAAAATATCGAATATCTTCATGTATCCCGTCTCGGACGGTTTGTCAAGATCCGTGTTAAGGCAAATGCCTTCCTTTACCACATGGTTCGCAATATTGTCGGCTGTTTGGTTTATGTCGGCACGGGTGCAAGAAGCGTGGACTGGATGGGAGAAGTCTTGGAAGCAAAGAGCCGCCAAGCCGCTGCGCCGACTTTCTATCCGACCGGACTTTATTTGACCGGTGTGGGTTATCCGGAAATCTTTGATTTGCCCCAGCACGGTGCGTCGCCTTTTCCAGGCTGACAAATTTTTGTTAACGATCTCAACGAGCTTGAGTTCAAGCAGAGCGTTCGGATTCGATTAGAATCAACGGATTCAGTAAAAAGAAATTAATTGCACCATGAGTTGGCTCGATAAAGTGCTCCCGAAAATTAGTCGGAGTAACGGCGAAACTGCCAAAAAAGACATTCCCGCAGGTGTATGGACAAAGTGCACCAACTGCGGAACGACGCTTTATGCCCAGGAGCTTCGTGACAACCTTAACGTATGTCCGAAATGCAACCATCACATGCGCGTGAGCGCACGTCAGCGTCTGGATATGATTCTCGATCCTGAAAACCGACAGGAAATCGGTGCTGAAATCCGCCCTGTGGATCCTCTCGGGTTTGTGGACAGTAAAAAATATCCTGACCGCGTCAAGCAGGCTCAGTCTTCCAGCGGGGAAACCGATGCATTAGTCGTACAATCCGGAACCATCCACGCTATGCCGGCTGTCGTTGCCGTTTTTGAATTCGGCTTTATGGCCGGTTCTATGGGTTCCGTGGTCGGAGAGCGTTTTGCCCGCGCTGTTCAGGCTGCTATCGATAATCAGGCTGCGTTTGTTTGTTTTACCGCTTCGGGCGGGGCTCGTATGCAGGAGGGACTTTTCTCTCTGATGCAGATGGCAAAGACCACCGGCGTGATCGCTAAGTTGGCAGAACACAAACTTCCGTTCATTTCTGTCTTAACCGATCCGACGATGGGCGGCGTGTCTGCAAGCTTTGCTTTCATGGGCGACGTCGTCATGGCCGAACCTAAGGCTTTGATCGGTTTTGCCGGCCCTCGCGTGATTGAGCAGACTGTTCGCGAACAGCTTCCGGAAGGATTCCAGCGATCCGAATTCCTGCTTCAGAAAGGCGCCATCGACATGATCGTCGATCGTAAGAACTTAAAGATGGAAATCGCAAAGCTCATTGCACTCTTCCAAAAAGAGTCTTTGGACGCGATTGAGTAGCATTCTCCAGACCGCCTCGGCGGTCTTTTTAATATATCCGCAATGAAATTCGAAACTTTGGATGCGTGGCTTCATCACATTGAAGGGCTGCACGCACAAACCATTGATTTAGGTCTTGACCGCATGGAAACCATGCTCAAGCGTCTGGACATCCGCTTTAAATGCCCCGTGTTTACGGTCGGAGGCACCAACGGAAAAGGTTCTACCTGCGCTTTTATTGAATCGGCACTGTTAGCCGGCGGCTATTCAGTGGGAGTCCATACTTCTCCGCACTTGATTCACTTCAACGAAAGAGTTCGAATCAACGGAGAAGATGCCAAGGACGAAGAGCTGATTCGTCAATTCGAAAAAGTTGAGGCAGCCCGCGAAGACATGACGCTGTCATATTTCGAATACACGCTGCTTGGAATTCTTCTGTTGTTCGCAGAAAAGAATCTTGATGCCGTTGTTTTAGAGATCGGTCTGGGCGGCCGCTTGGACGCCGTTAACACAGTTGAGCCTTCTGTCTCCGTCATTACAAGCATCGGTATTGATCACACGGCTTACCTTGGGACGACTCGCGAATCCATCGGTTGGGAAAAAGCACACATCTATCGTCCGGGTAAGCCGGCAATTTGCGCAGATGCCAATCCTCCGATAACGGTCGAGCAGTACGCAGATAAGATCGGCGCCGAACTCCTGATTATTGGAAAGAACTTCAAGTTTGAACACGTACACGGCAGTAAGACTTGGAATTTCCTAGGTTCAAGAGGCGAACTCAAAGGTTTGCCTCTACCGACAATGCCGGGAGAGCATCAGCTGAGCAATGCTTCGGGCGCGTTTGAAGCACTTCAATGCATGCAGGATAAATTACCGCTTAAGCGTGAAGCCTTTGAGAGCGCTTTGAAGAACACACGTATTACCGGACGCTTTTCAAAAGTCAGAAACGCGCCTGAAGTCTATTTAGACGTCGGGCATAATCCTCATGCCGCCAAAGAACTCGCCAAAACTTTGAGCGAACTTCCGAAGGCGACATGTCAGGCTGCCGTTTTCGGCATGCTTTCCGATAAAGACCGAGCTCAGGTCTGTCAGATTATGGCTTCCAGTTTTGACAAGTGGTATGTCTCCGATTTGCATGGGCCGCGCGGCGGAACGGCAAAGGATCTTTGCGCCATGCTGGGTGAAGCGGGCGTTCCTCAAGAAAAAATCCGGACTTTCAAAACCGTAGAAGAGGCTCTTCAGCAGGCGCTCGAAGAAGCTCAGGAGACTGATAGATTAGGTTTGTAGTGAGCAGTTTGTCAAACACTCCTGCCTTATGAGCCTCATCAAATTTCTCGAGTCCGTTTGTAAACAGTCCGAAAGTAGAGCAGATATAAATTCTGCCTGCTCCTCTTTCCTTGAGGAGAGAAGAAATCTTAAGAACTGTATCACCGGAAGAAATCATATCATCGATCAGGATCATATCTTTGCCCTTAAGGTTTGGACCGAGGAATTCGTAAGCTGCGATTGGGTGACGTCCATTGATTCTCTTGGAGTAATCCAGACGTTTGTAATACATACCCATATCAACACCAAGGATATTGGCAAGATAGATTGCGCGGTTCATGCTTCCCTCATCAGGGCTGATGATCATGAAATGATCGTTGTCGATGTGAAGTCCTTTCTCATGATTGAGAAGAGCTTTGATAAACTGATAGGATGGCTGTATAGTCTCAAATCCATGCAGAGGTGTTGCATTCTGCACGCGCGCGTCATGTGCGTCAAAAGTGATGATGTTTTCCACACCCATACTTACAAGCTCCTGAAGTGCTGTTGCACAGTCCAGGGATTCTCTGCCGCTGCGGATATTCTGGCGGCTTTCGTACAGATAAGGCATGATCACGTTTACTCTGCGGGCTTTGCCGCCGATTGCGCCGATCACACGTTTCAGATCCTGAAAATGGTCATCAGGAGACATAAGATTCTCGTATGGTCCGATGCTGTAGGTAAGACTGTAGTTACATACATCAACCATCAGATAGATATCGTCACCACGTACAGATTCCATGATCGTACATTTCGCCTCACCGGAACCGAAACGTGCTGTCTGGACCGGTATCAGATAGGACTCTCTCTGATAACCCTCAAATGCAAAAGAATCAAGCTCTTCGTGGCTGCGCTCTTTACGCCACTGTATCAGCCATTCATTTACTTTTTCACCCAGATCCTTACAGCTGATCAGGGGGATCAGACCAAGTCTGCCCACCGGAAGTGTAGTTAAATCTTTAGTTGTTGCCTGTGCCATGTTTTATTTTCCTCCTAAAAAAATTTTCTGTATACGGATATCCTTTCCTTCCAGCTTCACCATACGGTAGTTGCTGGCGATTCTCGAAAAGGTTCGTTCGGAATAAGTATCCGAGAAATTTTCCAGTTTCAGATTTGTTGATATGATCGTAGACTTCCTGCGCATGATGCGTTCATTTATGCACAAAAACAACTGGGAAGAGACAAAGCTGTTTGTAAGTTCAGTTCCCAGGTCGTCGATGATCAGCAGATCGCTGTCAAATACAAATTCCTGTCCTTCTGTTTTATCTCTGGAGAATTTGGAGTCTGCCAGCAGTTCAAACAGATCAAATGCGGAAAAGTACATAACGCAATGTGCTGATTCCAGAAGATCATGAGCAATACAGTGAGAAAGAAAAGTCTTACCCACACCGGTATCACCGTAAAGAAACAGATTCTCAAAGGAACTGTCAAAATTTCTCACAAAACCTCTGGCAATATCATAAGCTCTCCGGGCCGTCTCTCTTTCTGTCAGTCCGGTAGCTTCATTCTTCATTGTATCAGAATAATAATCAAAAGAAAAGTGGTCAAAGTTTTCTTTTTTGAGAATTTCTTTTAAATTGGACTGGGTATAGAGCAGTTCAATCTCCGCTTTCTTGAAACAGGAGCATTTCTGGCTGCCGATATAGCCAGTATCCTGG
>ENA-OOYX01001334-OOYX01001334.1-human-gut-metagenome-genome-assembly--contig:-NODE-1334-length-10895-cov-1.502030_pt1 | contig 10895 bp, 9 predicted proteins | sample MGYA00241182_ERZ501387 | MGnify/ENA primary metagenome ERZ501387 (study PRJEB25962, sample SAMEA2042740) | human gut metagenome | biome: human gut; feature: human-associated habitat; material: faeces...
ACGACCTGCGATAAAAACGGCAAGTGCAAATTGCAGGAGCTTGCCGCAAGATTTGATATCCACAGGGTACGTTTTGACAATCCAAAGTCCAAGCCTTGTATCGATGATTCTTCCGTATCTATCACCAGGGACGCCAACAAGTGTATCCTCTGCGGTGACTGTGTAAGAGTGTGCAACGAGGTACAGAACGTTGGTGCAATAGATTTTGCATTCAGAGGCTCAAAAATGAAGGTAGCCTGCTCATTTGACAAGCCTATAGGCGATTCAAACTGCGTTGGCTGCGGTCAGTGTGCGGCAGTCTGTCCAACAGGCGCTATAATCATAAAGAACGACAGCCACAGGCTTTGGAAAGAGCTTAATCAGGAGGACACTATTGCAGTGGCTCAGGTAGCTCCGGCTGTAAGAGTTGCAGTGGCAAAAGAGTTCGGCTACAACGGTGAGAACGTTATGGGCAAGATAGTTGCAGCACTTAGAAGAATAGGCTTCAACTACATTTTTGACACCTCAACAGCCGCAGACCTCACTGTTATGGAGGAGTCAAAGGAGTTTGCAGACAGGCTTGCAAACGGCGGAAAGCTCCCGCTGTTCACATCATGCTGTCCTGCATGGATAAAGTATGCTGAGAACGAGTATCCTGAGATACTGCCTAACATTTCCACTTGCCGCTCACCAATGCAGATGTTTGCTTCCGTAATAAACGAGAAGTTCAAGGGCGAGGGCAAGAAGATACTTTCTGTTGCTGTTATGCCTTGCACTGCTAAAAAGGGCGAAGCCGCAAGAGATGAGTTCAAGGACGAGAACGGCAAACCGTTGGTTGATTTTGTCATCACAACTCAGGAGCTTATCATGATGATAAAAGAAGCCGGTATCGTGTTCAACGAGATAGAGCCGGAAGCTGTTGATATGCCGTTCGGCACTATGACAGGCGCAGGTGTTATCTTCGGTGTAACAGGCGGTGTAACAGAAGCAGTTATCAGACGTGTTTCCACAGACAAGTCACTCGCTTCCCTGAGAAATCTTGCATTCGAGGGCGTAAGAGGCTTCGAGGGCATAAAGGAGCTTGAAGTACCTCTTGGCGACAAGGCCATCAAGGTCTGCGTTGTAAACGGACTTCGCAATGTTGAAGTCATAATGAACAGAATGAAAGCTGGCGAGCATTTCGACCTTATCGAAGTTATGGCTTGTCCAAACGGCTGTATAGGCGGCGCTGGTCAGCCAAAGGCTACTATCGACGAGAAGAAAGAGCGCAGTGTTAATCTTTACAATGCTGACAAGCTTTGCACTTTGAAGCGTTCAGAAGAAAATCCGCTTATGGATAAGCTTTACGATGGTATCCTCAAGGGCAGAGAGCATGAACTGCTTCATGTAAGCTATGTAAAATGACAAAATAGCATAAATAGCGAAAGGCTGCACGAAACTGTGCAGCCTTTTTTTGTGTCGAAAAACTATAATAAAGGGGCGACCTGAGGTCGCCCCTACATATGAACAGCGCATTTACATAAATTGTAGGGGACGGCGCCCTCGACGTCCCGCTTGTTTAGGACGTTGTCAATAAGCTCAAGTTTGCACGAAATTATGCAGCCTTTTTTGTACGGACTATTTTATTATGATATATCCTCCACCTTGACAGCTCTCTTTTCATTTCTGTAGTTGACTACCTCTCCAAAAGTGCAGTATATAACAGAGAACACAGGAACAGCGATGAACATTCCGAATATGCCAAAGAGGTTTCCGCCTATGGTGATAGCGAAAAGTGTCCATAGTGACGGCAGACCAACCGAGTTTCCTACCACCTTTGGATAGATAAGATTGCCCTCAATAGCCTGAATAATGAACATGAACAACAAAAACAGCACAGCCTGCTTGAAATCCGTCACGCATATAAGCAGGAAGCCCACCACATAGCCGAGAAAAGCTCCCACAATAGGGATAAGTGCAGTGCAGGCAACGAGTATGGCAATAAGCACTGCATTCGGGAAACGGAAGATAGCCATACCAATACCGCAAAGGGAGCCGAGGATAATGGCTTCCGTGGTCTGACCCACAAGAAAGTTCGCAAAAGTGTCGATAGAGCGACGGCATATACGGCTTATGCGGTCGGTGATACGATTGCTGAGAAAAGCACAGCTTATGCGCTTGCACAGGTCTTTGAGCCGCTCTTTGGCGGCAAGCATATAGACTGCAAAGCAAATTCCCAAGAAGAAGTTCACAAGACCTGAGAAAAGATCTGTCACAAAGCTTACTGTTGAACTGAGTGTGTTCAAGATCACAACGCCGTCTTTCAGCCAGCTTGTAACCTTATCGATAATATCAGCAGTGCTTATATTCATTCTGTCAAGCCACCCTGCTATCTCAGGGGAATTGTTGAGCTTGTTGGAAATATTTGAAATAAGCACAGGAATATCGTCTGAAAGCTGAGAGAAAGTCTTTATGAGTGCAGGGATAATAAGCCAGCACACAAGTGCCACAACGCCTAGGCAAAGCAGAAAGGTCAACACTATCGAGCATGGTCTTTTCAGCGTTTCCACAGTTTTAGCATATTTCTCTTTTTTAGGCTTCTTAAAAAGCCTCTTTTCAATGCCTGACATTGGCACATTCAGGATAAATGCGATTATACAGCCAAATATAACAGGCTTCAAGACCCCGATCATTACGCCCAGAAGTCTAAAAAACTTGTCATAGTTGGTCAATCCCCAAAAAAGCACTACGCCAAGAACCACAAGGGCTGCATTTTCTTTGAATTTTTTTGTAAATTTCATTAGTTTCTCCTTACAAAAACGAGCTGTACAGCCTTTGCCGTACAGCTCTCAAATCGCTTAGAAATTAGTGTTAAGGCTGAGATACTGTCCGCTCTGATAGAGATAGATCAGATATACCACAGACGCATAGATAGTTACAACAAGCACCACCAATGTTGTAAATGCGGCGAGAATGTTCAGTATCGGGATAAATGCCACAACAAGGCACACTGCCATGACAATAAGGCAGGTCTTGTTTACATTCCACACATGGTCGCCCTTGTTTGCAAGCCCGTAGTTCTTCACGTCCCTGAGCAGGTCGCCTGTTGATTTGCAGATATAGTAAAGCACCGCTATGTTCATTACATTGCCAGCAAAACTCAGAACACTTGATATCGCATTATTGTCAATAAATGTATCAACTATTGAAAAGATAAGATCAGCCACTGTGAAAACAAGAGCTGTCTGATAACCATTATGGTCTTTTGAAGCTTCAAGTATTCCCCATACGTTGAAAATAGTTGCGGCTACGGTACAAGTCATCAAAAGAAGTGCGCCTATCCCCGGTATAAAAGCGAGCGGAACTCCTATCACACCTATGATCTTTGCCAGAAACACCTTTTTGATACCGCTTGCGGCATTTGGATATTTTACCATTTTATTACCCCCTATATTTCGATTTCTTAATCAAGTTCGATATTCATTATCGGCTGTGAAACGTCTGCGCCGGCAGGTACCATTGGAAGAACGTTTATATCCTTGTTGATGATAACGTCCACAAGGCAAGGCTTACCGCATTTGAGTGCCTTTTCAAGCATTGGCTTTATCTCGGATTTCTTTGTTATCCTTATGCCTTCAACGCCAAATGCGTCGGCAAGCTTCATAAGGTCTGTTCCTCTTTCAATGTTAGTCTGAGAAAATCTCTTACCGTAGAAAAGTCTTTGCCACTGTCTTACCATTCCGAGAACGTCATTCTCGAAAACAAGCTCAATAAGCGGTATCTTATGCTTTGCAAGTGAAGAAAGCTCGTTGCAGTTCATGAAGAAGCTTCCGTCGCCTGCAATATTTACTACAGTTCTGTCAGGGTTGCCCACCTTTGCGCCCATTCCTGCGCCAAAGCCGTAGCCCATTGTACCAAGTCCGCCGCTTGAAGCAAAGCTTCTTGGACACTTGAAGTTATAATACTGTGCAGCCCACATCTGATGCTGACCGACTTCTGTGGAGATGATAGCCTTGCCGTCTGTAAGTCTGTCAAGCTCCTCGATAACGTCCTGCGGAAGCACCTCGTCCTCGCTCTCGATAGGCACCATTCTCAGTGCATACTGCTTTTTCCAATCCATAACAGTATTCATCCAAGCCTCGTGCTTCATATCAGGAAGCAGCTCGCAAAGCTTTGCAAGGATATACTTAACGTCCCCAGTAACATGGCTGTAAACGTCGATATTCTTGCCTATCTCGGCAGGGTCTATATCAATATGTATGATCTTCTTATCCTTTGCAAATGTCTTAGCGTTGCAAAGAACTCTGTCGGAAAATCTCGAGCCAAGAACTATCATAAGGTCACATTCGCTGAGCGTCATAGCGGCTGTCTTTGTACCGTGCATACCAAGCATACCGATATAGCAGTCCTTAGTATTGTCAAGTGCGCACTGACCCATAAGTGACAATGAAACAGGGGCGTCCACTTTTCTTACGAACTCAGCCATTTCTTCTGTTGCGTCAGCAGAAACAACTCCACCGCCTGCGTAGATAAAAGGCTTCTCAGCATTCTTTATAAGCTCTGCCGCAGCAGCTATCTCCTCGTTTATGCCCTCAGGATTGTGATTTACTACCTTCTTAGGCTCTTTCTTCTCATAGACCATAAGTGCGCCTGTGATATCCTTTGGTATATCTATAAGAACAGGACCCTTTCTGCCCTCGTTTGCAATATAGAAAGCTTCTCTGATAATGTCAGCAAGCTCCGCAGGGTCTTTCACAATATAGTTATGCTTTGTGATAGGCATTGTTATCCCGCAGATATCTACCTCCTGAAAAGAGTCAAGACCAAGCAGATCTCTTGTTACGTTTCCTGTGATAGCCACCATAGGGATAGAATCCATATAAGCTGTGGCGATACCTGTTACAAGGTTCGTAGCACCCGGACCCGAAGTTGCGATAACAACGCCCGTTCTGCCTGTTGTTCTTGAATATCCGTCAGCCGCATGACAGGCAGCTTGCTCATGGGCGGTGATAACATGGTGTATCTTATCTGAATATTTATACAGCGAGTCATATATGTTTAGAACTGCTCCGCCCGGATAGCCGAACACTGTATCGACGCCCTGCTCCAGCAAACATTCAATTATAACGTCTGAGCCACGTAACTCTTTCAACATTTTTTATTTCCTCCAAATTACAAAATACATCTAAGATCATAAAAATATATCAATATATGATTATACTATATCTGCTTTAAAAAGTCAATACTTTCATTCATTTGGCTCATAAGCTCGTCCACCGTATCAGAGAAAAGCTTTGCCTGCTCGTCAGGCTTCTTTTCCTCTACAGCTTCCGCCTTTTCAGGCTTCTTACTTTCAAGCATATCCTGCACGCTCACTGTCTTTTCCACAGCCTTTTTTGCTGTGAGCGTTTTAAGCTCATGATCGTCAAGATAAGGTTTTATGCCCACAACGGAAACATTGTCAGTTCCGCCGTTTGTGAGGGCAAGCTCCATTATAGCGCCTAGCTTTTCAGAAACAGAAAGGTCAAGACCAAGGCCCACCACCATTTCTTCCTCAGAAACGTAATCCGACACGCCGTCTGACACTATGATTATCATATCGTCAGGTTCTTTGCCAAAATCAGCCACCAACGGTGTTTGTGCCACATCAGGTTCATTGAGAGTGCTGCCGATAGAAGATATTATGGCATTCTGATACTGTGGCTCAAGCTCTGACACATCTTCTATCCTGCCATGCTCATACATATATCGTGCATAGGATTGGTCAACAGATATCTGTCTGATAGTCCCGTTCACATAGCGGTACATTCTGCTGTCGCCAACGTTTATGCACATTGCTCTGCTTTCCTCGTCCACTGCAAGGCAACACAGGGTGGTCTGCATATTTGCAGCGTTTTCAGCCCTTACGCCCTGCTTTTTTATTTTGTTGTGAACATCGATAAGCGTTCTTTTCATATCCACCCCTGAATTATATTCAAGAATGGAAAGATGCCTTAAACAAAGCTCCGAGGCGACCTCTCCTGCATTTTCTCCACCAACGCCGTCGCAAACGGCTGCAATAAAAGGAGCAGCGACAGTTGATTCATAGCTGCCGCTGTTGATGACCTCGTGGTCTATTAAAATGCAGTCCTCATTCTGTTCACGGTAATTTCCCTTGTCTGTTATTCCGTAAATATAATAATACATTTATTATCACCGTCTGAAAACTGGTATCGTGCTGTTATATCATATCTGCAACAAGACTGCCCATTTCCTTACAGCCAACGAGCTTCATGTCCTCTGACATGATATCCCCTGTTCTGTAGCCTGCTTCAAGGACTTTCTTGACAGCATTGTCGATAGCGTCTGCTTCCTTATCCATATCGAAAGAAAATCTCAGGAGCATTGAAGCTGAAAGTATAGTAGCGATAGGATTAGCCTTATCCTGTCCTGCGATATCAGGTGCAGAGCCGTGGCTAGGCTCATACATACCGAACTTTGTGTCGTTCAGTGAAGCGGAAGCCAGCATACCAAGTGAGCCTGATATCATTGCAGCCTCGTCAGAAAGGATATCACCGAACATATTCTCTGTAAGGATAACGTCAAACTGCTTAGGATCTCTTACAAGCTGCATTGCGCAGTTGTCAACGAGCATATGCTCAAGCTCGACCTCAGGATAATCCTTAGCTACCTCGTTTACTACCTTTCTCCAAAGTCTTGAAGAATCAAGAACGTTAGCCTTATCAACGCTTGTAACTTTCTTTCTTCTCTTCATGGCGATGTCAAAGCCACGGATAGCAATTCTTCTTATCTCGTTCTCGTTATATGTAAGAGTATCAACGGCAGTTTCAACGCCGTCAACGTTCTCTGTCTTTCTCGCACCAAAATACAGACCGCCTGTAAGCTCTCTCATTATCATCATGTCGAAGCCGTCGCCGATTATATCGTCCTTAAGGGGGCAAGCTTCTCTAAGCTCAGGATAAAGATTTGCAGGACGCAGGTTAGCGAACAGACCAAGCTCTTTTCTTATTTTCAGGAGTCCGGCTTCAGGCCTGAGGTTCGGAGCAAGCTTATACCATGGTGAAGTGGAAGTATTTCCGCCGATAGAGCCAAGCAGAACTGCGTCTGAGTTCTTTGCTATCTCGACAGCCTCGTCTGTAAGCGGAACGCCATATTTATCTATAGAACAGCCGCCCATAAGGATATCAGTATAAACAAACTTATGACCGAACTTTTCAGCAACCTTGTCGAGGACCTTCTGTGCTTCTGTTACTATTTCAGGGCCTATCCCGTCGCCCTTTATAACTGTTATTTTCTTTTCCATGTTATTTTTCCTCCTCAGAATTTAAAGTCGAAACGCTTATCTCGCAGGAATAGCTCTGCTTTTCGGCTGTCATGAACAAAATGCCTGTATAGACCGAACACTCGCTGTCAATAAGCTTCTTTTTGCAATAATCGTCAGCAGCCATGCCTTTGAGCTGATACTGCATATAACTGTCCGCCGTATCAGTGCCGTCAAAGTTCACCTGACTATAGTCTATCTCCTCACCGTCCATATAATATGACCAGTAGTAAGACAAACCGTCAGAGCCTTTGACCTTTATGCTGTTGGGTGAAACAGTGCTGTCTATGCTTGCTTCGTCTATATTCGCCCAAAGTCCGTTGAAAGTGGAAAATCCAGCACCATTTATCTCAGGCTTATTGCAGGCAAAGGTCTTTGTTGTAACGCCTTTTTTATCGGTCTTTTCGTCCTTTTCTACAAGCACTATACTGCTGTTTGAAGCAGTTCCCCTTGCAAAACTGCCGCCAAGCTTTCTGTTTATCTCTGCAGAGCTTAGGGTCAGGTCTATCTTGCTGCCGTCCACCATTACCATAAAAGGCAGAAAATCCTTGCTGCTGTATTCAAATTTACCGCTGCTCTCCTCTTTTTTCGAGCAGCCTGCGCTGCACACCAGCATTACCCCTGCTGCAAGTGCCGCAAATAGCTTTTCAGCTTTCATAGCTTCACCCCTTCATAGAAACAGTTCAAGGGCGACCCCTTTTGAGAGATCCCCCCTTAAAGCTTCAAAATATCTTATTTAAGTGAGTTAAGAAGACCATTGCTGTTGATGATATTGATAAGAAACTCAGGGAATGACTGACCCTGATAAGTCTCATTCTTGGTCTTGTTTGTGATAACGCCACTGTCGAAATCTATCTCCACCTCGTCACCGTTATCTATCTTCTCAGCAGCTTCCTCGCACTCGATGATAGGAAGTCCGATATTTATAGCGTTTCTGTAGAATATTCTTGCGAATGTCTTTGCTATAACGCAGGATATTCCGCTCGCCTTGACAGCTTACGCCGGCAGCCTTGATGGCAATCGGCGCATGCTCTCTTGATGAACCGCAGCCGAAATTGCTCTTTGCTACCATTATATCGCCCTTCTGAACGTTCTTTGCAAAGTCAACGTCAATATCCTCCATGCAGTGCTGTGCAAGCTCCTGCATATCAGGTGTGTTGAGGTATCTTGCAGGGATAATAACGTCAGTATCTACGTTATCCCCGTATTTATGTACTTTTCCGCAAGCTTTCATCATGAAAACCCCTTTCGTCAAACTTTATCAGCCCTGCTTGAACTCTGACGAATGGAATATATTTTCTCCTATCGCCTGTTTTCTAAGCTCTTCATATATCTTTTCAAGATACGGGCCGTCTATAGTATCCTTGTTTCTTGTAATAAAATAGCAGATCTTTACCTTGTGGAACATTCCCTCTTTAACGAGAGCATACACAGGTGTACCCCCGATATTGGAGGTATAAAAGGTATTGAAGCCCTTCTTGTCAATAAGAGCCTGCGTCATTTCCACGGTAAATGTATTTTTGTCATGGAGTTCCTGAATGATCTCGTCAGCCTTCTCCTCACGCTGATAGTCATTTAGTGAAGTTCCGTACTTCTTTGTAACAATACTAAGAAGTATATCGGAGAATATTTCCCTAAGATAATTTTTCATCTGTTCTCGCTCCCAAGTCGTATATGCGGTCATGCCGCATATCAATTATTCCCCCAACGCAAGATCTGTCAGCTGATTTTCTCCCCGAATATCACATAACTTCCGACGGCTGTGAGATCTTGCCTGTCACAGCTGAAGCGGCGGCAACGTAAGGTGAAGCCAGATAAACCTCTGATTCTGGGTGACCCATACGTCCCACGAAATTTCTGTTTGTTGTTGCAACGGCTCTTTCGCCCTTTGCAAGAATACCCATATGTCCGCCAAGACATGGACCGCAGGTAGGTGTAGAAACCGCACAGCCTGCATTTATGAATATCTCCAGCAGACCCTCTTTCATGGCCTGCATATATACCTTCTGTGTGGCAGGGATAACGATACATCTAACGTTCTTTGCCACCTTTTTGCCGTCAAGTATCTCAGCGGCACATCTCAGATCCTCTATTCTGCCGTTCGTACATGAACCGATGACCACCTGATCTATCTTGACCTCCGGGATATCGTCAAATGTTCTTGCGTTCTCAGGCAGATGCGGGAAAGCGACTGTAGGCTTTATCTGGCTGAGGTCAATAGTGTATTCAGCCTCATACTCAGCGTCATCGTCAGCCTTGTATATCTTATACTCTCTGTCTACCTTATCCTTGATGTAATCAAGTGTAACATCGTCAACTGCAAATATGCCGTTCTTAGCACCTGCTTCGATAGCCATGTTAGCCATGCAAAGCCTGTCCTCCATGGAAAGGTTTTTCAGGCCCTCGCCTGAAAATTCCATAGACTTGTAAAGTGCGCCGTCAACGCCTATCATGCCGATTATATGAAGTATAACGTCCTTAGCGGCACTATACTTTGGAAGCTTGCCTACGATATTGAACTTGATAGCGGCAGGGACTTTGAACCAAGTCTTTCCCTTTGCCATGCCTGCGCACATATCTGTTGAGCCGATACCTGTTGAGAATGCGCCAAGTGCACCATATGTACAAGTATGTGAGTCAGCACCGATAACGCAGTCGCCCGGAGCGACAAGTCCTTTTTCAGGAAGCAGAGCGTGTTCAATGCCCATATCGCCAACGTCGAAATAATTCTTTATGTCATACTTTGAAGCAAAATCACGGCAGGTCTTGCACTGTGTAGCGGATTTGATATCCTTGTTAGGTGCAAAGTGATCCATGACCATTGTGACCTTATTCTTATCGAAAACATCTGTAAAGCCCGCTTTATTGAACTCGTTGATAGCCACAGGGGACGTAACGTCGTTGCCGAGAACCAGGTCAAGGTTCGCCATTATAAGCTGACCTGCCTTGACTTCGTCAAGACCTGCGTGGGCTGCCAGAATTTTCTGAGTCATTGTCATACCCATTTAATATTACTCCTTACTATCAGATCTCAGAGTTTACCAAGATCCTTTATTTTTTATACCCATTTATTATACCACTATTTTGATGTTAATGCAAATACATATTTATTATATATCTATGAATAATATTTATACTAAACGTTTGAGATAGGAACATATCTCTTTTACTTTTACATATAAATTGCAAAAATTTTAATCACATTTTGTACAATAGCACTACACATCAACTGAAATATCCTTCACATCATCACAAAATACGAACATTCACGGGAAAATACCGTCAGTCCTCTTGACTTCATTTGCATGGCATAGCTGTTCTCTTACTGCGAAAAATAATATTACAAAGAAAAAAGGAGGAAACAGCAATGAAGATGAAGTCAATGATAACAGGCGTTTCAATGGCGATAGCCGCAGGAACAGTGGCTTACGCAGTCACAGAGGCGACATCAAGCGAAAAGAAAATGCTCAAAAGCCGCACAGGACGTGCTATCAGAGCTATCGGTGACGTAATGGACGGCATTTCAATGATGATGAAATAGCCCTCATGCAGGAGCGTACCATGGTGGTAACGCTCCTATTTTTTTGCATTTTTAACTCTGACTTATCTTTTTCAG
>ENA-OOYX01001341-OOYX01001341.1-human-gut-metagenome-genome-assembly--contig:-NODE-1341-length-10861-cov-4.105497_pt1 | contig 10861 bp, 7 predicted proteins | sample MGYA00241182_ERZ501387 | MGnify/ENA primary metagenome ERZ501387 (study PRJEB25962, sample SAMEA2042740) | human gut metagenome | biome: human gut; feature: human-associated habitat; material: faeces...
TTGGTGATAGTCGTTCTGGTGTTTTCACAGCTGTCGAGAACTGTCTGAAGGATACTTTCTTCTATTCCGGTTCCTGCTACTGTAAGGGAAGGCTCTTTTCCCACATAATAAATCCCTTCTACTTTTTTATCCTGCAGTGCTTCCAGCGCTTCCTTTTCCGACATTTCTTCTGCTTTTAAAAGATCCGGACTGCTTTTTTCCACTTCATCCAGATAGGTCATAAAAAACGTATCCGCAGAAGCTTCCTTCACCACTGCCACCGGAACCGTCTGAAAATCTGCCTCATTGATATTTCCGAATGCAAAATAGAAAAAAGTTCCAAGCACAAGCGGAAAGACAAGCGGCCAGAATACAATGTTAAAATTCCGAATCTTGGAAAGAAAACTGTATTTCAGTAAATGCAACATCTCCCATCCCTCCTAATCTCTCAGCTGTTTTCCGGTGATCTCCAAAAAGACATCATTTAATGTAGGCAGTTCGGAAAAGACTCTTCCAAAAGAAATATCCTGGCTTTGCAGATAATTAAGAAGACGGATCAGGTTATGCTTCGCATCGGTACAGCGCACGACCAGCACCTGTTTTTCATACTGCACATCAAACACATGCTCCAGTGTGCGGATATCCCGGAGATTTTTTTCTTCCAGGGCAATGGCTTCTACGATGATGGTCTCTCCTGTTTTGATCATCTGCTTCAATTCTTCCTTTGTTCCCTGAGCGATGACTCTTCCGTGATCCATGATGGCGATCCTGGTACAGATCTGCTCCACTTCTTCCATATAATGGGATGTGTAAATAATGGTTGCGCCTTCTTCGTTTAATTTTAAAATGCCCTGTAAAATTTTATTACGGCTCTGTGGGTCTACGGCAACGGTCGGTTCGTCCAGCAGAATCAGCTTCGGCTTGTGCGCAATGCCGCAGGCGATGTTTAAACGGCGGAGCAGTCCGCCGGAGAGTTTTTTGGGATAAAATTTTACAAAATCCGAAAGTCCCGCAAATTCAACCGCCTCTGCAACATATTGGCGGCGAAGCTTCTTATCTTTAATGTATAGACCACAGAAATAATCAATATTTTCCTGTACGGTCAGTGTGTCAAAAACGGCGACATTCTGAAAGACAACGCCGATATTGCGCTTTAAATCATAGCTGTCGGGCTTCATAGGTTTTCCAAAGACCTCGATTGAACCTTTATCGTATGCCAGCAGGGACAGCAGACAGTTCATGGTCGTTGTCTTTCCGGAACCGTTCGGCCCTAAAAGCCCTAAAATTTCTCCTTTGGATACGGTTAAGTTAAAATGGTCCACGGCAACCAGTTCATGATAACGTTTGACCAGATTTTCAATTTTTACAATGGTTTCTGCCATAAAAAATCCTCCTGATAATGTTGGTGTTCATATTGTAAGCTGTTATAAACATTGTAGCGTGTGAGGGCAGAATGCGGTAGTGAAGAATATCAGAATCGGAAGTGACATTTGTCATATCTTGCGGTACAATAAAAATATAAATAATCAGAAGGACGGCAGATTTTAGCGGGACTGCCGTATGGAAATGAGGAAAATGTGAGAAAGATTACAGATATGCTGGTACTGTACGTGCTGTGTGCCGTACTCGAATCAGCCTGCGGGATTACCAATCATGTAGTGGTGAGTCTGCTGTTGTTATTTATTGAGGTGTGTGCCGTTATATATCGGCAAAGCATGGCGGGAAGGACATTTGCGGTGACGGTCTATCTGTTGTCGTTTTTAGTGATAAAAGAGACATCATATGGCTTTCCGGTTGTACTGTATGCCGTCTGGGAACAGGTGCTGGAGGCATGGGAGAAAAAAGAGATAAAAAGGACGGCAGTAGCAGGCATTACAGTTTTTTTGTGGGCGTTTTTTGGCGTTGCGGCATCGCGCTATATCCTGTCGGGTACAGACAGGATACAGTGGCAGATACTATGGATTGTTTTTGACATGCTGGCGGTATATCTGCGGCAGATGACATGGCAGGATAGAGAACTGCAAAAGGAGTTCATCCGCATACAGGATGATGACAGGGAATATAACAGAATGTTAAAACTGAAAAACCGCTATTTAATTGAAAAGCAGGACGCACAGGTTTACAGTGCAACCTTAAAGGAGCGCAACCGTATTGCAAGGGAAATTCATGACAATGTAGGACATCTGCTTTCAAGGGCGCTTATCCAGACGGGAGCGGTCATTGCAGTCAGCCGTGATGAGCAGACGAAACCGTTGCTTTTAAGTATTAAAGAAACCTTAGACTGTGCGATGAACAATATCCGTAACAGTGTTCATGATTTGCATGATGAATCGGTGGATTTAGAGCAGACCGTCCGTGAGATGACGGAAAAAGCAGAGGGGTATACGGTCAGTTACGAATATGATATGTCACAGGACCTGCCGAAGGAATTAAAATATTGCATTATCTCGATTGTAAAAGAGGCATTGTCCAATGTAACTCGGCACAGCGATGCTGACAGGGTGAAGCTTTTACTGCGGGAGCATCCCGCCTTTTATCAGATTTTAATTCAGGATAACGGTAAATGTGTGCATCCGGGGGACGGTACGGGAATCGGGATTACCAATATGCGCCAGCGGGTGGAAACGTTTGGCGGAACGATAGATATCCGCACAGAAAACGGATACCGCATTTTTATCCACATTCCAAAAGCAGATATTCCTGCCGGAAGATGAGAAACTGTCCGGGATTTTTTCACTGCCGTTTTGCGGCAAAATTGCCCGGAAAATAAGGAGAAGTATGAAAGTAGTAATAATTGACGATGATAAACTGGTAAGCATGTCTTTGAAAATGATTCTGGAAAACGGAACGGATATTGAAGTGGCGGTAGTCGGAGAAGACGGACGTGAAGCTGTGTCACTATATAAAAAATACAGTCCTGATATTTTACTGCTGGATATCCGTATGCAGTATATGACCGGACTGGAAGCGGCAAGAAATGTGCTTGCGGCATATCCGGATGCCAAAATTCTTTTCCTGACGACATTTTCAGATGACGAATATATTATTGAAGCACTCGAAATCGGTGTAAAGGGATACCTGCTCAAACAGGATTACGAAGGACTGGTTCCGGCAATCCGTGCAGCAGCGTCCGGACAGATTGTCTTTGGCGGAAAAATTGTCGATAAGCTGCCGGGACTGCTTGGCGGAACAGCCGCTTATGATTATGCGGCACAGGGAATCACACAGAAAGAATACGAAATGATACAGCTCGTTGCACAGGGGCTCAGCAATAAGGAGATTGCAGAAAAGACTTTTTTGTCAGAGGGAACAATCCGTAATTATATCAGCACCGTACTGGAAAAGCTGAATTTGCGGGACAGAACCCAGCTGGCAGTGTTTTATTATCAGAACGGAGGTCGGTAAAAATGGGTGGCATTGAAGACTATATCAAATGGCGCGGGGATTTGACGTTTGAGCAGTCTGCATTTAATGAGGTGGATAATCTGGTGTTGTCGCAGATTGCTTATGTGGATTTTAAAAATATCATACCGGCGGCAGGCAGTAAAGAAAAAATTACCCTGCGGCAGGCGGCACATGATTTTTTTGACTTAAATGATGAGGAAGAATTACAAAAAGTCACATCGTTTATCAGGGAAGCACCGTTTTTTATGCGGATTGCAGCGGAAAGCAGGCGTTTCGGGGATATTGTGCTTTCCGATTATGCAGATGTGACAGATGACCATGAGGAGAAGCAGTTTGCAGCATTCTGTGCGGAACTTCCCGATGATACGTACTACATTGCATTTCGCGGGACAGATGATACGATTATCGGCTGGAAAGAAGATTTTAACATGGGTGTCATGATGCCGGTGCCGTCCCAGCTTGAAGCTGTAGAGTATGTCAATACCGTTATGCGCTGGAAACGCGGAAAGCTTCGTCTTGGCGGTCATTCAAAGGGCGGCAATCTTGCGATTTATGCCGCCGTCTTTGCAAAGCCGTCCATTCAGCGCAAGGTGGTGAAAGTCTATAACAATGATGGACCGGGATTTACAAAAGAGATGATTGAAAGTGAAGCGTACCGGAAAATGCTGCCGCAGATTCAGACGATTGTACCGCAGCATTCCCTTGTCGGTATGTTACTGTGGCAGGAAGAAGAATATCTGGTGGTGTGCAGCAGTCAGACAGGAATCATGCAGCATGATGCCATGTCGTGGCAGGTAGAGGGCAAATGCTTTGTGACATGTCCGTCTCTCAGCGCGAACAGTAAGAATTTTCATGAAGCCATAACATCATGGCTGGAGGGTCTGTCTGCAAAGGAACGGGAAAAATTTGTGGATACACTTTTTGAACTTATTACCGCAAGCGGTGCAAAGACTCTTTCAGACATAAACGCCGATATCCTTCGCAGTGCCAACGCCACCATCAAAATGTTCGGTACACTGGATGCGGGAACAAAAGGATTATTGTTAAAAATACTAAAAGCCCTCTCAACCGAAATTAAGAGGGCAAGAAAGAGTAAAAACAGATAATAGGACAGATAAAAGGATAAGCCGAAGTCAAGTAACACGTTGAGGCGTTCCTTTTATATGCCTCTATTTGTTATGGGTACGCCGCAGAAAAATCCACCCCAAAAGGCAGAACGCCATAAACATCGGATAGTAGTTATACGCGATAATATCCACACCGCTCAGCGGCATAACAGCAGAAGCTGTGGCTGCGGAAGCATAAAGCACCTGTGCGCCGTAAGGTAAAAGCCCTTGTGTTACGGAAGCGCTGATATCTAATAAAGAAGCTGTTTCACACGGCGAAATATCATATTCGGTACTGATTTCCTTTGCAATCGGACCGGCAAGAATAATCGAAATCGTATTGTTGGCAGTCGCCGTATCAATACCGGCAGTTAAAACGCTGATACCGAAACGTGCACCCTTTGGTGAGCGGATTCTCTGACGGATGGCAGTTAAAAGCCAGTCAATACCGCCGTTATATTTAATCAGTGAACCGATACAGCTGACAATAATTGAAATTACTGTAATATCATACATGGCGGTAATGCCATCGCCCATACATGTAAAAATCTCCATGCCGGAAAGATTTCCGGTGAAAATTCCGGCAGCAAGAGAAAAGACCGTGCCTAAAATCAGTACGGCGAATACATTCATGCCGCACAAGGCGCTTACCAGTACAAAAAGATATGGTGCAATCAAAAGCAGATTGGCATCCTTTGCGTAAACGGAAACGACCTCCGAATGGGAAGGCAGAATCAGCAGTAATACAAAAGTCAGGATAGCGGCAGGCAGTACAATAAAAAAGTTTGTGCGGAATTTATCTTTCATGGAACAGCCCTGCGTGCGGGTTGCGGCAATTGTGGTGTCGGAAATCATCGAAAGATTATCCCCGAACATCGCACCGCTGATGACCGCTCCGATGCACATGGCAAGGGAAATCGAAGTCTTTTCACTGATACCGACCGCAATCGGTGCCAGTGCGGAAATCGTTCCGACACTTGTTCCCATGGATATGGAAAGAAAACAGCCGATAATAAACAGTCCGGCGGCAGACCAGCTGGCAGGAAGCAGTTTTAATCCTAAATTTACCGTGTGTTCAACGCCGCCCGCGGCGGATACGGCTCCGGAAAATGCGCCTGCCGTCAGGAAAATCAGACACATGGTAATAATATTTTCATCGGCAAGCCCTTTGGCAATGACCGTGATTTTTTCAGAAAATGAAAGTGTGCGTGTCTGTAAAAATGCCGTCAGCAGAGCAGCTAAAAAAGCAATAATTGCAGGCATATTGTAAAAGTCGTGAAATATAATACCGGAACCGGCATAAATCACTAAAAAAACACCAATTGGCAGAAGTGCCAGCGGTGAAGGTTTAAGGGAATCCTTTAAGGGCATATTTGCAGTTGTATTGTTCATGTGAATCCTCGCTTCTTTTAATATTATTTTAATAGCTTTGATATCTGCTGCTAATATTTGCAATCCCCCTGTGGGACAGAAATTTTAAAATTATGCATCAATTTGTTATTTGATGAGCAACGTACTTATAGTATAAGAAGAAAAGAGAGGTGTCAACACATTATTTTTTCCATTCTTTTCGTTGACAGGAAAAAAGTACAATAATATACTTAATGAGAAATATTTTCAATTAAAGATTTGTGAAAATGATAGACAAAAAAAGGAATAGAGGATAGTATGAACAAGCCATAAACGAAAGCCTGTTCATACAGCGCTTTGTGCCGCAGGCGTCACAAAGCTGCTTTTATCGCAGAACTGAATAAGTTCAGTCCGCGGTTCCTCCGGCATTAGAATGCCTGCGGAATAGAGGATAGTATGACACTGGATAAATTAGAGGTTGGAAAAGACGCGGTCATTGAAAGCGTAGGCGGAAAAGGCGCACTGCGCAGGCACTTTCTGGACATGGGGCTGACACCGGGTACGGAAGTGACAATGATGAAAAAAGCACCGATGGGTGATCCAATAGAGTTAAGACTCAGAAGCTATGAACTGACACTGCGTCTTGCAGATGCGGCACAAATAGAAATCAGCGGAATCCATGATACCGATACGGTGCGGAGCCGTCAGGCACATTTAAAAGACATTCCACATCCGCAGGTTGGTGAAATGGGAATTTATCATGTGCGAAAAAAGGGAAATGAACTGCGGGAAGGAGAACCGCTGACATTCGGACTGATTGGCAATCAGAACTGTGGAAAGACAACGCTGTTTAACCAGCTGACAGGCGCCAATCAGCATGTTGGGAATTTTCCCGGAGTTACGGTAGACAGAAAAGACGGTCAAATCAAAAATCATCCGGAAGCAACCGTGACGGATTTGCCGGGAATTTACTCTCTTTCACCGTATACTAATGAAGAAATTGTGACAAGGGATTTTCTGATTCAGAATAAACCGCGCGGCATTATCAACATTGTCGATGCAACCAATATTGAAAGGAATCTGTATCTGACGATGCAGTTGATTGAGATGGACATTCCGATGGTGCTTGCGCTGAATATGATGGATGAAGTGCGTGAAAATGGCGGTACGATTCAGGTCAACCGTCTGGAAGAAGCATTGGGAATACCGGTTATTCCGATTTCAGCGGCAAAAAATGAAGGAATTGGAGAACTCATAGAACATGCCATTCATGTAGCGCGTTATGATGAATGTCCGGGACGGCTTGACTTTTGCGATGCCAACGGTGAAAACGGACAGGCAGCGATTCACCGCTGTATCCATGCGGTAGTACATTTAATTGAAGACCATGCAAAAAAAGCAGAGATTCCGGCGCGTTTTGCGGCAACAAAGCTGGTAGAAGGGGATAAACTGATTTTACAGCAGCTTGGACTGGACCGGAATGAAGAAGAAACACTGGAACACATGATTCATGAAATGGAAGAAGAATGTGCAAAAGACCGGGAAGCAGCCCTTGCCGATATGCGTTTTAAATTTATCGAAAAAGTGTGTACGCAGACAGTTGTTAAGCCAACAGAAAGCAAGGCACACGCAAGAAGTGTAAAGGCGGATAAGATACTGACCGGAAAATATACGGCACTGCCGGCTTTTGCGGCAATTATGGGGCTGATATTCTGGCTGACCTTCGGAGTTATCGGTGCAGGTCTTTCGGACTGGCTGAGTGTTGGAATTGATATTGTAACGGATTTTGCTGACCGTGCATTAACGGCGTATGGGTTAAATCCGGTTGTCCATTCCCTGATTATTGACGGTATTTTTGCCGGTGTCGGCAGCGTTTTGTCGTTTTTGCCGATTATTGTAGTGCTGTTCTTCTTTTTATCAATTTTGGAGGACAGCGGATACATGGCACGAATTGCATTTGTAATGGATAAACTGCTGCGTAAAATCGGATTGTCCGGCAGAAGCTTTGTACCGATGATTATCGGCTTTGGCTGTTCTGTACCGGCGATTATGGCAACCAGAACACTTTCATCGGAGCGCGACAGAAAAATGACGATTCTTTTAACACCGTTTATGAGCTGTTCGGCAAAACTGCCGATTTATGCACTGTTTACATATGCGTTTTTTCCTAAATATCGTGCTTTAGTGATGGTGGGACTGTATTTCACGGGGATTATCGTGGGTGTTTTATTTTCACTGTTGCTAAAGAATACGGCATTTCAGGGTGAACCGGTTCCGTTTGTTATGGAACTGCCAAACTACCGTCTGCCGAGTTTAAAAAGTGTGGGAATGTTAATCTGGGATAAAGCAAAGGACTTTATTACAAAGGCATTTACGATTATTTTCATGGCATCAATTGTCATCTGGTTTTTACAGACGTTTGATGTACGGCTGAATGTTGTCGTGGATTCCAAAGACAGTCTGCTGGCATTAATCGGTGGATTTGCGGCACCGGTTTTTGTGCCGCTGGGATTTGGCGATTGGAGAATTTCTACCGCACTGATTACGGGATTTACCGCAAAGGAGAGTGTGGTCAGTACGCTTACAGTTTTATTCGGTGGAGATATGAGTGCATTAAATACCTTATTTACACCATTTTCGGCACTGGTATTTTTAGTATTTACTCTGTTATATACACCGTGTGTTGCGGCGATTGCATCCGTAAAAAGAGAAATGGGAACAGCGCGTTCAGCATTTTTAGTCGTAATCATGCAGTGTGTGATTGCATGGATTGTAGCATTTGCGGTCAGAATGATAGGGATGCTTATAGGATTTTAACAGAAAACAGAAATGGAGATTAGGATGAGAATTATAGGCGGAGCCATTATACTGGTGATTGCAGTGTGGCTGTATGTTGTCAGTACCAGAATGGTCAATAAAGATAAAAAGGAAAATCATACAGGCTGTGACGGAAACTGTGCAGGCTGTATGAGCGGCTGTATGACACACACAGATAACGATAAAAGCCATTGAAACATTTTAAAAAGTACGTTATAATGAAACGAAAAGGTGCTGCAATGCGGCAGTAATCAGGAGGATAAGAGGAATGGAAAACGAAGCTGTTTCAAAGAATTTTATTGAACAGATCATAGATCAGGATATTAAGGAAGGACATTGTAAGAAGGTAGTTACACGATTTCCGCCGGAACCGAATGGATATCTCCACATTGGACATGCAAAATCCATTTTACTAAATTACGGACTTGCCAAAGAATATAACGGACAGTTTAATATGCGTTTTGATGATACGAATCCGACAAAGGAAAAGGAAGAATTTGTGGATTCTATTAAGCGTGATGTTGAATGGCTCGGTGCAAAGTGGCACGGAGATGTGTTATTTGCATCAGGCTATTTTGATCAGATGTACGAAGCGGCAGTCAGGCTGATTAAAAAAGGAAAGGCTTATGTGTGTGATCTGACACCGGAACAGATTCGTGAATACAGAGGAACGCTTACGGAACCGGGTAAGGAAAGTCCGTACCGTAACCGTTCCGTAGAAGAAAATCTCGAATTATTTGAGAACATGAAAAACGGTGTGTACAAGGATGGAGAAAAGGTACTGCGTGCAAAGATTGATATGGCATCACCGAATATCAACATGCGTGACCCGATTATTTACAGAGTAGCACATATCTCACACCATAGAACCGGAGATAAGTGGTGCATTTATCCGATGTATGATTTTGCACATCCGATTGAAGATGCGATTGAGGGCGTATCCCACTCTATCTGTACACTGGAATTTGAGGATCACAGACCGCTGTATGACTGGGTTGTAAGGGAACTTGAATACGAGAATCCGCCAAGACAGATTGAATTTGCAAAGCTTTATTTAAATAACGTAGTAACAGGAAAGCGTTATATTAAAAAGCTTGTAGAAGATAAGATTGTAGACGGATGGGATGACCCGCGTCTGGTGTCTATTGCGGCACTGCGCAGACGTGGATTTACACCGGAAGCCATAAAGATGTTTGTAGACCTTGTGGGTGTTACAAAGAGTCAGGGTGCGGTTGAATATCCGATGTTAGAGTATTGTATCCGTGAGGATTTAAAGCTGAAAGCAAAGAGAATGATGGCAGTCTTAAATCCTGTAAAACTGGTGATTGATAACTATCCGGAAGGACAGGTTGAGTACATGGAAGTTCCAAACAATCAGGAAAATCCTGAACTTGGAACAAGAAAAGTACCGTTTACAAAAGAATTATATATCGAAAGAGAAGATTTTATGGAAGAACCGCCAAAGAAGTATTTCAGAATGTTTCCGGGTAACGAAGTGCGCCTGATGAACGCATATTTTGTAACCTGTACAGGTTGTGAAAAGGATGAGAACGGTAACGTTACCGTGATTCATGCAACCTATGATGAGGAAACACGCGGCGGTAACTTCACTGGAAGAAAAGTGAAAGGAACAATTCACTGGGTATCTGCAACAGAAGGCAGTCCGGTAGAGGTCAGACTCTATGAGAATATCGTAGATGAAGAAAAGGGCGTATACAATGAAGAAGATGGTTCTATCAATGTAAACCCACATTCACTTACCGTTTTAAAGAACTGCTATGTAGAACCGGAACTTTTAAAGGCACAGCCGGAAGATAAATTCCAGTTTGTACGTAACGGATATTTTACAGCGGATTCTAAAGATTCAGAAGCCGGGAAACCGGTATTTAACCGGATTGTATCTTTAAAGAGTTCGTTCAAAATGCCTGCCAAATAATAAAAGACGTCAATAAGTGTCTGTAGAAATGGAGAAGTGTGAACAAGCCATAAGCCTAAGCTTGTTCACAGGGAGATTTGTTTCTGAGCGAAAACAAATCTCCCTGATGGCAGATGAGAAATCGCCTGAGTGAAATTCTCATCGCCTTTTCGAAACAAGTTGCTCAGAAATGGAGGAAAATGCGAAAATCCATAAATTAAAGATTTTCGCATATCACTTTGTGCCGCAGGCGTCACAAAGTCGCATTTTATCGCAGAGCCAAATAAGA
>ENA-OOYX01001346-OOYX01001346.1-human-gut-metagenome-genome-assembly--contig:-NODE-1346-length-10841-cov-2.422214_pt1 | contig 10841 bp, 9 predicted proteins | sample MGYA00241182_ERZ501387 | MGnify/ENA primary metagenome ERZ501387 (study PRJEB25962, sample SAMEA2042740) | human gut metagenome | biome: human gut; feature: human-associated habitat; material: faeces...
GCAGAAAAAAACCAAAACATTACAAAATGTTAGAAGCCTGTATGACAAACAAAAAGGCAGTTATCTGCTCCTTGAGCGCATGCTATTATCACGGACTGATTAAGGAAGAGCCGGAAGCTTTGTATGTGGCAACAGCTCGTACCGACCGCGGAAATATGAAGTTAAATTTCCCGGTATCCCGTCACTATTTCTCTGTTACAACATTTGAAAATGATGTTTTGAATGTCAAAACAGGTGGCGGAAATATCCGCATTTACGATGTAGACCGCAGTGTATGTGACTGCATTCGTCTGGAGAAAGAAATCGGAAAAGAAACCGTAGAACTTGTAGTTGAAAACTACAAAAAGAGCAGCAAAAAGAGAGTAAACCATCTTTTACAGTATGCGGATCAGATGCGTTATGGCAAAATTGTCCGCGAATACCTCGGAACGGATGAGTGATGTAGATGGAAAAAGACGAAAAGAAAAAAGGTGCGATGCTCGACGAGGCTTTTCTGCAGAACTTAATGCAGAATGAGCAGGTTGAGCAGATTTTAGAAGAAGGCGAGGCGTTTCAGACATTGATGGCGTACTATCGGTGTGCCATTATGGAAGTAGAGACCAAATTTAAAGTGCTCAATACCGAATTTAGTCTCCGCTATGACAGAAACCCGATTGAGACGATAAAAACAAGACTCAAATCGCCGGAGAGTATCATTGAAAATCTTCACCGCAAAAAGATTCCGTTTTCTGCGGAAATGATTGAACAAAAATTGCATGATATAGCCGGAGTGCGCGTTATCTGTGCATTTCCGGAAGATATTTATGAGATTAGTGAATGTTTTTTGGCTCAGGATGATATTCGTTTGATTGAGAAAAAGGATTACATCAAAAACCCAAAACCAAACGGGTATAGGAGCCTTCATTTGATTGTGGAAATCCCTATCTTTTTGCATAACGAAAAGCGAATGATGAAAGCGGAAGTACAGTTTCGTACAATTGCCATGGATTTCTGGGCAAGTTTAGAACACCGTATTTATTATAAAAAAGGACAGAATAACGAGACGCTGCGCAATGAGTTAAGGCAATGCGCGGAAGTGAGTGCCGCATTGGATTTACGTATGCAGAGTATCCGAAAGGAACTCGATGTGGACGATTGATCTCAAAAAATGCATAATTTCCTCTGTTTTCCACATACTACCCATACAGTATAAATATGGAAAAGCATGTAGAAAACAGGAGGAAAATTTTTTATGAAGGCAACAGGAATTGTACGAAGAATCGATGATTTAGGACGTGTGGTCGTGCCGAAAGAAATCCGGAGAACACTTAGAATTCGCGAGGGTGAACCGCTTGAAATATTTACAAACCGCGAAGGAGGCATTGTATTAAAGAAGTATTCACCCATAGGAGAACTTGCCGCATTTGCCAAAGAATATGTGGAGGCGGTTGCGCAGGTGGCGAAATGCACCGTGTGTGTGACAGACAGAGACCGGATTGTGGCGGTGGCAGGACCGGGAAAAAAGGACTATGCCGGAAAATCCATTCACCGTGAATTGTTGGAAGCAATTGAGGACAGACGGACGATTCTGGCAACGGATGCCGAACCGGACTTTAGCCAGGTAACAGAGGACGAGACAGAAGTATTTTCCGAAGCAGCGGCAACGATTTTGGCAGAAGGTGACGCTATCGGAATGGTGCTTTTACTGTCTCGCGACACAGAACGCATATTTGGTGAATTTGAGCAAAAAATGGCGATTTGCGGGGCAAACTTTTTAGGACGGCAGATGGAAAGCTGAAACAAAGAAATATGGATCAGTAATAGGAATAATAGGAACAGCAATGCAAAAGCCCCCAGGCAAAACCTGGGGGCTTTTGGCAAGAGAAAAAAGTTAAGTACCTAATATGAGAAAGGGCAGTCAGTCCCTTTTCATCAGATTAAAAATGTACAGAAGGTTTCAGAGAATACGCAGCAGAAGAAGACTGCCACATATCCAATGAGGAATGGGATCTCTGCTTTTGCAATATCGCCCATTTTCAGACCGGATACGGTAGAAGCGGAGAAGATGTTTACTGCAACCGGAGGTGTCATGGTACCAACTACGTTGGAGATGCACACAATCATGCCGAAGTGGATCACGTCAATGCCCATACTCTGGGCAATAGGCCAGAGGACCGGTACTAAAAGAACGGCGATAGCAGTTCCTTCCATGAATGTACCGAAGATCAGCAGGATAATGGCAACTACGAAGCAGAACAGCGCGGAATTTAAATGCATGCTGATAACTGCGTTTACCAGTGCCTGGGAAGCGCCTGAGAAGGTAAATACCCAGGAGAAAGCGGTAGAAGCTGCGATGATGAATAAGATCATGGCAGAGCTTTTCGCGGAATCTTTTAAAATGGGGACCAGTTCTTTTACAGTCAGTTCTTTGTAGATGAACAGTCCGGCAATGGCAGCCCATACAACTGCGATGGCAGCACTTTCTGTTGCTGTCAGCATACCGGAGTAGATGCCGCCAAGGATGATGATGGGGGTCATCAGCGCCGGGATGGCATCTAAGAAGATCTTAAAGATCTCAGAAGGGCTGCGCTTTACAGCCTGTTTTGGCCAGTTTTCCTTTTTTGCGTAAAAGAGAACTTCTGTCATTAATACAAGCATGATCACAATACCGATGAGCATGCCCTGTTTAAACATGTTTCCAACAGAAGCGCCTGTTAAAGTACAGTAGATGACCATGATGATAGATGGGGGGATGATCGGTCCAAGACCACCGGATACAACTAACAGTCCGGCTGTACGGTCACCTGGGTAGCCAAGCTTTACCATATCATTGTAGAGCATGGTACCGATAGCAATAACAGTTGCAGGAGCGGAACCGGATAAGGCTGCGAAGAATGCGCAGGCTAAAACCAGTGCCAGGCTCATTCCGCCGCGCACATTGCCTACCAGGCAGTTGGCGAAATTTACGATACGGCGGGAGATGCCACCTTTGGTCATCAGATTTCCGGCGAGTACGAAGAAAGCGATGGCCATAATGGAAGTAGACTGCAGTCCGCCGAAGATACGCTGTGCGATAACGGTGGAGGAAGCGGACAGACCGCCGAATACTACGGAGCAAAGGGAAGCCACTCCCAGGGAGATGGAAACCGGAACTCCTACAATAAGACATACAGCAAACGCTGCGAAAAGGATGATACCTGCACTCATGCTTCTGCCTCCTTATTCTTTAAATCGATGATCTTTTCTACGAGGATCACAGTCTGGATCAGTAAGATCAGTCCAAAGGTAAGTACCAGTGAGAAATACATGGCAGACATAGGGATCTTTAATACAGGAGTTGTCTGACCAGTCTGGATCTGTTTTAAAAATAAGGCGGTGCCGGCCTTTAACATAACAGCGGTAAAGACCTCTAACACGATCTGCTCAACAATGGATACCACTTTTTTGGTGACTCCGTGAAGCTTTTCAATAATAGCGGTAACAGCAACCTGCGTGCCGTCACGAAGACCTACTTCTGTGCCTAACAGAGCCATATAGATCATACTGTACATGGCCACTTCTTCCGTCCATGGCATGGAGGCTTTGATAAAGTTGCGGTTGATGACTGCGACAAAGTAAGCGGCCACCATGGCAATAAATGCAATGATCATAATGGCATATTCTACTTTTGTGACATAGGACAGCAGCTTTTTAATACCTTTCATAGTTCCCTCTCCAATCTCATTTTCCGACCTCTTTCAGAGCATGTTTTCAGTTGTCTGCCAGCAGATGATTTTGATGCAAACATTTTGTTGCAGTTCAGTCATGACATCTTCTTGTTTCCATGTTCATGAAAACAAGAAGCATGGTGGTTCACCATATGCTGATTTGTATGAGAAAGCGCTTATGCAAGCAGGCTTGCAACACACTTTTTCATACAAACCAGCGCATGACTGAACTGTAACAAAATAATAAGATGTCTGATGTAATTAAAATACCACATCAGACATCTTACGTCAATGTATTATCAGAAAATTAACACGATTTTAATATCAAAAAGATGATATTATATTTATTAACGACATTTTAACAACAATTAATATTGTTTTCAAACAAATCTAATTGCTGCTGCCATTTTGTATCAGCCACTGTGTAAAATAATTTCGGATCACACTGAAAGGTGCCGGACCTATATCCAGGAGAAAGCGGTTAAATTCTAACAGGGAGAAGTTGGCTCCCAGTCTTTGCTGTGCTTCTTCTCTCATATTTAAAAATTCCAGGTAACCAGTGTAATAGGAGAGGTAGTTGGAAGGATTTTCCACTACTTCATAGTAAATGGAAGAGATGACAGAAGGATCATCGATCTGGAAGTACATAGTCAGATAATCGTTTACCTGGTCCATATCCCAGCCCTCGTAGTGGATGTTAATGTCCAACAGGGCATAAAGGGCAAGTGTAAAGGCGGCATTGTGCTGCAAAAGTTCACCTACCTGCTCCTCCATGCCATGATCCAGTGTGTAGGCGTAGTATTCCGCATAAGTTCCCCAGCCTTCTACATATCCCTGAAAATCAAGGACATTCCGCAGGTTACAGGTGTTATGCTGGTTAAAGTAATTGGTCTGGTACATATGTCCCGGATAACCTTCATGGGCCATGGTGGTGTAGAGGGAGCCGGCATCTGTACTCTGGTTATTAATGTAAATGGAATTGTCTTCCGGCCGGTCAATAGGTACTGTAAGATAGAAAGCAGGGCTTAAAAAGCCTTCTAATGTTTTCGGCACATTTTTAATGGTATAGTTACAGTCATTTACAGGCGGGAAATCTGCCTGGGACTGGGCTTTCAGATCCTCTAAAATGTCCTTAGGTTCCGTCAGGGTAAAGGTGGAAGAGTCCAGTTTATCGCCTAAAGACGGATCATCGCTTAACAGCTGGTTCACGGCTGCCAGTTCCTTTGACATCTGCTTGTTAATGGCCTGTTTTAAGGCAGAAACATCACTGTAGGAGGTTCCGGTGCTGGCATTTACCAGATATTCATAATATTTCCGGCCTTCCGGGTAGTAGTAAAGACCCTTGTCATTGGAACCTGTTCCTTTTAAACTCTCCAGACCGCTGATCAGCCGTTCATAGGCAGGTACGAAATGTTCGTCGATGGCTTTTTTATTTTTTGCCTTATAATCGGCTTTTTCCTGGTCTGAAAGACCGCCCATTTCATCTAAACGGGAAGAAAAAGTCTCTGCCATAAAGCTGTGGTCTGCGTCAATAAGATAAGCATTGCAGGAGCGGATGATATTGTCGATAACTGTATCACACATGCCAAGATCCGCCTGGGCCCGCTCTGTCTCAAAGGCAATGAGAGAGTCATAATAGGTGTCAATGGATGACAGAAGAGACAGGTAATCATCTACATCCTGTTTCCTGTAAAAAGTATATTCAGATAAAAGGATAGGGAGTTGGGACTGGATGCCAAGGGTGGTGGATAAAGGCTGGTCATACAGCTCTAATCCATCAGAGGACAGAAGAGTATTAATGTAGGAAGAAAGAATGGTATAGGTAAGCAGCTGGTCTTTGGATAAAAGACGGGTATCCATAGCTTCAAGGTCTGCTTTGATCTGTTTTGCCTCTTCAAGGTCCTTTCGTGTATCTTCAGCGGAAGCAGTTCCAAGAGTGCGGTCATAATCGGTAATGCCGTAACTTTCCGGGTCTGCAAGTGTATAGTGAAGGGTAAGAAGGGACTGGGAGGCTTCCTGTTTAAACAGGTTTTCCGTGTACTGGTCAAAGGCTTCCCGGGCTGCAGCCAGGGCTGCTTCGTCTGGCTGGCTGGCGGAGTCGTCAGAAGAGTTTTCAGTTGCTTCTTCTGCAATGGTTTCCTGAGAGGTATTTTTGTCTGCTTTCGGTGCAGAATTTGGAAAAAGTGAGCAGCCGGTAATAAGGCACAGGGATAACACCAGTGCAAGAATGGCATGCAGATATTTTTGTGTTCTCTGTTTCATAAAAATCTCCTTTTTGGGATACAATGATCGTCCATGATACCGGATTGCTACGTGCTTTGCACTCTAGCATCGGATTTTAGACCTTTTGACACTGGTGTCATTATATATTATATGTAGGAAAATTACAACGTATGTGGCATAGGGCGTCTTGACGAAAGCCCTGTAAACGCTTATACTTACATCATTAGAATGCCCCAAAAGGGGGCTGGAAAGAGGGATTTAAAATATGTGTCAGGATTGTAAGAAAAAACCGTATTATATTACAACTGCCATCGCATATGCTTCCGGTAAGCCGCATATCGGCAACACCTATGAGATCGTGCTGGCAGACAGTATTGCAAGATATAAGAGAGCTCAGGGATACGATGTGTTCTTCCAGACCGGTACCGATGAGCACGGACAGAAGATCGAGGAGAAGGCAGAGGCTGCAGGCATCACTCCAAAGGAGTTTGTAGATAAGGCTGCAGGCGAGATCAAGCGTATCTGGGATCTGATGAATACTTCTTATGATAAATTTATCCGTACCACAGATGCTGACCACGAAGCACAGGTACAGAAGATCTTTAAAAAACTCTATGACCAGGGAGATATCTACAAAGGTGCTTATGAGGGACTTTACTGTACTCCATGTGAGTCTTTCTGGACTCCATCCCAGTTAGTAGACGGCAAGTGCCCTGACTGCGGCAGAGAGGTTAAGCCGGCAAAGGAAGAGGCATATTTCTTCCGTATGAGCAAATATGCACCGCAGCTGATCGAGTACATTAATTCTCATCCAGAGTTTATCCAGCCTGTTTCCAGAAAGAATGAGATGATGAACAACTTCCTTCTTCCAGGACTTCAGGATCTGTGTGTATCCAGAACTACCTTTGACTGGGGTATTCCGGTAACCTTTGATCCAAAGCATGTTACCTATGTATGGCTGGATGCGCTGACCAACTATATTACCGGTATCGGCTATGACTGCGATGGAAACAGCACTGACCAGTTTAAGAAATACTGGCCTGCAGACCTGCACCTGATCGGTAAGGACATTATCCGTTTCCATACTATTTACTGGCCGATCTTCCTGATGGCTTTAGGCGTACCGCTTCCAAAGCAGGTATTTGGTCATCCATGGCTGCTTCAGGGCGATGGCAAGATGAGCAAGTCCAAGGGAAATGTTCTCTATGCAGATACTCTGGTAGATTTCTTTGGCGTAGATGCAGTACGTTACTTCGTGCTTCATGAAATGCCATTTGAAAATGACGGCGTTATCTCCTGGGAGCTGATGGTAGAGCGTATGAACTCTGACCTGGCAAATATCCTTGGAAACCTTGTAAACCGTACCATTTCCATGAGCAACAAGTACTTTGGCGGCGTTGTAGAAAACAAGGGCGTTGCAGAAGCTGTTGACGAAGACTTAAAGGCTGTTGTATTAGAGGAAGTAAAGAAGGTAGACGCAAAGATGGCCCAGCTGCGTGTAGCAGATGCCATTACAGAGATCTTCGGTATCTTCAGAAGATGCAACAAGTACATTGATGAGACAACTCCATGGACTCTTGCAAAGGACGAGGCTAAGAAAGACCGCCTTGCAACGGTTCTTTACAACCTGACAGAGGCGATCACCATCGGCGCTTCCCTGTTAGAGTCATTTATGCCTGAGACTTCTGAGAAGATCCTGGCTCAGTTAAATACAAAGAAGAGAGAGCTGGATGAAATGGATACCTTCGGTCTGTATCTTTCAGGAAATAAGGTAACAGACAAGCCTGAGATCCTCTTTGCACGTATGGATATCAAGGAAGTTATGGCAAAAGTAGAGGAAATGCGCGCAGCTGCAGCAGAAGCTGCAAAACCTGCAGAAGAGGCAGCTGAGGATGATGGCATTGACTTAGAGCCAAAGGCAGAGATCACCTACGATGATTTTGCAAAACTGCAGTTCCAGATCGGTGAGATCGTTAAGTGCGAAGCAGTACCGAAGTCCAAAAAGCTTCTCTGCTCCCAGGTAAAGATCGGAACCAAGACCCGCCAGATCGTAAGCGGTATCAAGGCTCATTACTCACCAGAGGAAATGGTAGGAAAGAAAGTTATGGTAGTAACCAACTTAAAGCCTGCTAAATTAGCCGGAGTCGTATCCGAAGGCATGATCCTGTGTGCAGAAGACGCAGAGGGAAATCTGTCCTTAATGGTACCGGAAAAGAAGATGCCAGCCGGAGCTGAGATCTGCTAATGATCAGTAAATAAATGTATTTCATGTTTGTAATAGTAGAAATTTGGGCGCATATAATTGAAATATAAAGAGATAAAGGGAGAGGGAAAATATTCCCCTCCCTTTTTCGCGCATATACTGGACATTTTAAGAGAAAACTGCTATTCTGAATATAAGCAGGATTTCAAATATATTCTAAATATTCTATATTTCTAAGCTGTATCCAAAACAGCATCTTATCTGAAACTCTTTGCTTAAATCACAAACCAATGAAACAGGCAGAGAGTACAGAGAAAACTTTCTGCCGACTAACAGAAAGGACGATGCCTATGTCAAACAGTGTATGGGAACCGGAAATAACCGATCATGAGATGTAGCTGGAAAATAGGGAGTTTAATCTCTGTGATTTTGCCTTATTTTTATCTGTTATGAAAAACAAAACAGCACACAGAAATGTTTTAAGTATTATAACAGGGGAAAAAAATTTAAAACTGAAGGAAGTATATGTAGAAGAGGTGATCCTGAATAAGAGCGGGCAGCGGGCAATCCGTTTAGACGCAAGGGCAACAGACATTTCAGGACGCAATTTTGCAACGGAAATGCAAAATGATACAGAGCAGGATGATATGCGGCGCAGGGCGAGATTTTATCAGGGACTGATCGATACGCCTTTATTAAAATCGGGAAGAAAGACCCGGTATAAACATCTGCCACCTACGATCATTACATTTATCACCCAGAAGGATATATTTGGAAAAGGGCTGGCAAAATATACTTTTACAGAGCAGTGCGAAGAAATAAGGGACTTGCATCTGGAAGATGGAACTAAAAAGATATTTTTAAATATGACCAGCAAAAAGGGAGAGCCTGTATTAGTAAGCCTGCTGCAGTATATGAAACATACGACTTTGGAAAATTCTGAAATTTTAGTAAAAGATGAGCGCATAGCGCAATTAGATGAGATTGTGACAGAGATAAAGCAATCAGAAGAATGGGAGGCTGTAAGGATGAGCATTTTATCTATCGGTTTGGAACGTGGAATGAAGAAAGGAGTGGCTTGGGGAATAGCGAAAAGTATTTTGGATATACTTGAAGAAACTGGTCCCGTATCGGAGAAAACCCGTGAAATGATCTTGACTGAAACAGATGCAGAGCGTCTAAGCGCATGGGTTAAAAAGGCAGCCAGATCGAATTCGGAAGAGGATTTTTTAAGTAAGATTTGATGTGCCTAAAAGAAAAATAAGTGACATAGATTTACGCAAAACAGCCCCACGAAAGGGGCTGTTAAGTTTGAAGTATGTGTTGAAAGTTATCAACAAAATCTCTTTACAGTCGGAACCAGCACTTTCTGCATAGGTTTCATCACTTTTCCAACTAACAGGGCGCACAGTACAGTTCCTTCCCGTATTCCCTGAAGTTCTCCAAGGAAAACAAAACACAGGACAATACCTACAACAACTGCCGTACAATCCAGGATCACTTTTACTTCATGAAAGGCTTTTTTAGGAAAAACAGTTTTATTCATGGCTGCGGTAAGGCCTTCCATAGGCATGACGATCAGGTCGGTGTCCAGATACAGGCAGATGCCAAAAGCAACGAGGAAAATACTGATGGCAAGCATTACAAGCCTTCCGGGATAGCCGGGAAGGCAGAAGCTTCCAAGAAGGGTTTCTGTCAGGTCAACGAAATATCCAAAGGCAAAGGAGCAGAGGATCTGGGCAAGATCCAGAGGGCGGAAAGCCTTTCTTAAAAGCAGGATCTGGATCAGGATATAGCCGATAAAGATAACGGTCACACAGGTTCCAAGGTCTTTTCCAAGGATCCGGCTTACCACATAGGGCAGTGAATTGACCGGAGATACGCCCAGATTGGAATTGACGGAAAATGCAACTCCCAGGGCAACGAAAAACAATCCGGCCAGATAGATCACAATACGTTTTACAAATTTCATATACAAACCACCTTATAAAATACAGGGCCCCAAACTGTACCCGGACTGGCACAGATGGGTCCCTGTTTGTCAGTTACTATGTAATATTTCAGGAGAGAATTATCAGCAATAAGTTTTAATGGTTTCCAGCAGGCTATTTCATTAACAGTGGATACAAAAATCCCAGCCATACGACCATCAAAGCACCGCCAATTCGTGTAGAGATAGAGGCAAATGCCAGAAGGTTCATACGGTCAGCAGCTGTTAAAACAGCCAGATCCCCGCTTCCACCGATGTTACAGCAGCAAAGACCTGCAGTTACACCTGCTTCGTAAGGGAACAGCCCCGCCAGTTTGGCAAATATCATGGCACCGATAAAAGCACCCAGGACGCCAAAGAAGATAACGGCAAAGACACCAGGGCTGAAAAACTTGGTCAGGTCGGTGATCTTTAAGGAATTGATGCCAATTCCTGCAACCAGCATAGGCAGGAGGGCTTTTAAGGCAAAATTCATGGAGTAAACACAATTATCAGCTATATCATCAGAAAGAATACCCGTACATTTAATTACAATCGCGATAATAATGGACCATGCCAGGCCGGCGATCACGCTGGTTCCCGGAAGTTTGCCTAAGATATCACCTAAGAGGTAGATCACCAGTGACATAAAAATGCCACTTCCCAGTTTTTTGTAGTCGGCACTGGTGCCGGCCCGTTTTTCTTCTTTTAATTCTTCTATATTTTCCATTATTGGAAATATTTTGCTCATAGATGAAAC
>ENA-OOYX01001367-OOYX01001367.1-human-gut-metagenome-genome-assembly--contig:-NODE-1367-length-10713-cov-3.442391_pt1 | contig 10713 bp, 15 predicted proteins | sample MGYA00241182_ERZ501387 | MGnify/ENA primary metagenome ERZ501387 (study PRJEB25962, sample SAMEA2042740) | human gut metagenome | biome: human gut; feature: human-associated habitat; material: faeces...
ATCCCATTTAAATCCCAGCTGTCTGTGGCTTTCTCATCTGTTTTCCCACTGCTCATACAGCCTAAAACAGCCCTTCCGGAAGCTTTCGCCTCCAAAAGGGCCTGTGGTTCATCGGATATGAGAAGCGTATATTTTCTTCCTTCTATTAAAAGAGCGCGCTCCTGTTTCATATTGTTCTATCTCCTGTGAGAACCGTTTTTGAGTTTTACTGCATTTTGATATTGATCCCATCGTCGATCAGCACTTCTCTGGCTCTGGATAATCCACACCAAAGGTATCTACAGTCATAGATTTGATCTTCTGCTCCTTTAACGGACGGTCAGAATAATCGGTACGCTCATTTGCGATCTTATCTACAATATTCATTCCCTCTGTTACCTTACCGAATGCTGCATACGCACCATCAAGATGAGGCGCATCCTTGTGCATGATAAAGAACTGGGATCCTGCAGAGTTTGGCATCATGGACCTTGCCATGGATAAAACGCCTTCTGTGTGCTTTAAATCATTTTTTACACCGTTCTGGCTGAATTCGCCCTTAATGCTATAGCCTGGACCACCCATACCAGTTCCCTGTGGGCATCCGCCCTGGATCATAAATCCGCGGATCACACGGTGAAAGATCAGACCGTCATAAAAACCTTTTTTGATCAGGCTGATAAAATTGTTTACCGTATTTGGTGCGATCTCAGGATAGAGCTCTGCCTTCATGATATCGCCATTTTCCATCTCGATAGTAACGATTGGGTTTGACATAGTATACCTCTTTCTGCCCTGTATGCGGGCGGGTGAAATAAGAAGCAGCCTGCTGTGACAGCAGTCATCCGCCGCCTCTACGGCACTATTGTAGCGAAAAAGAGCGGATTCGTAAAGAGAAACGATGGAATTTCCGAAAAAGTCTTGCCCTGCAGGCAGGAAGAGGGTAACATTAGGTAGATTCAGGAATGCTATTTTGAAGGAAAAGTTGCAAATGAATATGAAAAATATAATCAAGAATAAACAAAAGGAACTTGTGCAGGGAATGATTGCACTGATATTATGCGTGGCGTTATTTTGCAGTGCGGCTGTCTCTGGGAAAAATGACGGATCTGAGTGGAAAATGCGCCATGGCGGGCAGAAATATGAGGAGACGGGAACTGATGGTCGGGTGCAGACACCACTATATGCAGGAATTCTTGCAGAATTTCGCGCGAATGAGATGGCAATTTTGTCGGACAACCAGGAGATTCTTGCGAAAGCAGCAGAGCGTGCAGCGGAGGAGGCGGCACATCCGGAACAGGGCGTCTACACATTTTTACAGGGACCGAAGTCCTGGACAGAGGGACGGGCATGGTCGGGGGAGTGGTCGAACCAGTATGTCAGAGGCAATTACTTCGGCAATTTCGGATGCGGTCTGTGCTGTATGGCAAATATCTACTGCACGCTTACGGAGTATACCTGTTCTCCGTGGGACATGTATGAATATGCGAGGCAGGTGTCCGGCTATGCACCATCGCGAAAGATCGGGGCAATCGGCTGGGCGGATATGAAAGTTACATTGCGAAAAAGCGGTTTTGACTGTACCCTGAACACAAAACCGGAAAGCTATGAGCAGTTCCAGCAGGAGATCACGGCGTCACAGATGGCGGTGGTTCTGGTTTCCAGCAGGGACGATGATACCTACTGGAAGAAGACGGGAGGGCATTATGTGTCGATCAGCCTTTACGATGCGTCGTCAGATCAGGTGTTCCTCGGGGATCCGGCGGATCCGGACGGCAACCGCTCCTGGATTCCGCTGCGCTACGTGTATGACGCATTAAAAACCGTCAGCCAGTATCAGTATCTTCTGGTACAGGATTATGCGGAGGAACAAAATCAATGGATGCATGACGGGATTACGGATGCATGGGGAGGAATGTAATATATATTTGACATATTGTAAAGTAGATGCTACCATAAAAGAAGAAATCAGAAACTATCAGGACTGTGTGACAGGAAACGGAACAGGAGGATTGGAAGATGAAAGAAAATGTGGCGTATCTGCTTGGGATTGTGGCAGGGGTGGCAGCGGTAGGAATTATCTGCTGGGTGAAGAAACGGGGACGCAGGGAGACTGACTATGATGAGCGGCAGTATCAGACGCGCGACCGTGCATGCCGGTACGGTTTTCTGACACTGCTGTTTTATGAATTGTTATACGGGGCATTGTACAGTAAGGAGGCGCCGTCATGGTGCGACTATACGATGGGAAATTATCTGGGAATTGCGCTGGCACTGCTGGTATTCGGTGTGTATTGCATCTGGAACGATGCTTATATGAACCTGAACCAGAAGCCGTGGAGCGTTCATCTGCTGTTTGGAGTGCTGGCACTGTGCAATTTTGGAATCGCGGAAAATAACCAGCGGATCGGAGTCCTGTTTGCGGACGGAAAACTAGGATTTGGCGCGGTGAATCTGGTATTTGCAGTGATGTTCGTTGTCTTTGAAATTGTTTTTCTCATAAAAAGAAGCCGGGAGAAGCGGGATCTGTCGGAGGAAAAAGCTGAATGAAAAATCTCAGGTTAAAAGCGGCGCGCGCGGCAAAGGATCTGTCCCAGCAGGCGCTCGCCGAGAAGGTGGGAGTGTCGAGACAGACGATCAATGCCATCGAGAAGGGAGATTATAATCCCACAATCCGGCTGTGCATTGCGATATGCAGGGAGCTGGACAAAACGCTGGATGAAATTTTCTGGGAAGAGGAAGAATGTTAAAGTTAGAATATATTTTAATTGGAAAGCTGCCAAAGACAGAGCGTGACATGCTGCTGGAGAATCTGAGAACAGAGCGGGAATGTGGGCGGAACGTTTTGGAATGGGACAGCGCGAAGAAACACATTCAGGAAGAGAAGCGTGTGGAAGGGGCGCTTGCAAAAGAGAGGTTAGCGGAAAAGGTGTTTGCGGAAAAGGCAATTTTAGTTTCGGGAGATGCGAAGGAACTAAACGAGGCACAGCGGATCGGGATGGCTGCGCTTTGCTATCTGATGCCGGGAGATGGAAGGGCGCAGAGAAACGAGGCAGCCGCCGGGGAGATGGAAGTGACGTCTCCGGCGGATATGTATGCGGAAGGGATGGAGGAGATTGACGGATCTTTTTTACAGCATGTCTATGAGAGACATCATCGTATTCCGTGGATCATTTTAAAAACGCCGCGCTGCATCGTGAAGGAATTTTCCATGGAATACTTAGATGCACTGTTTGAACTGTATGCCGGGAAGGGAATGACGGACTACATGGAGCCGCTGTATCCGTATGAGGAGGAGCGGGAATATCAGCAGGCGTATATCGAGCAGATGTACCGGTTCTACGGATACGGCATGTGGATCGTGTGCGACAGGAATACCGGAGAGCTGATCGGGCGCGCCGGCGTGGAACACCGGGAGGAGCTGGGCGGAGAGCTGGAGCTCGGTTATGCGATCGGTGTGCCGTGGCAGAGACAGGGCTATGCGACGGAGGTATGCAGTGCGATTCTTACCTATGTAAAAGAGGAACTCATGCTGCCGTCGGTCAGCTGTCTGATCGAGGAGGGAAACGTGGTATCGGAGCATCTGGCGCAAAAGCTGGGCTTTCATTACTGTGAAACGGTGCAGATAGATGGAAAACAGATGAGAAAATACAAAGTTGCATTTTATTAGGAAATAAAATATAATATTGAAATAAAAATTATCATGGATGAAGTGGGTGAGGCACATGGCAGATTACTCTCAGAAAGAAAAAGAACTTGAGCGTGAGCATTTGGAAAAACTGGTAAAGGAAGAGGACCGCAGTATCAAGCCAATGAAGGAGTTTGAGAGTCCGGAGGATTTATATCATGAGTTGATCGCCAGTGTGCGCAAATATCACCCTTCCGCAGATATTTCTCTTATTGAAAAGGCGTATCATGTAGCGCGGGATGCGCATGAGGGACAGACGCGCAAATCTGGTGAGCCGTATATTGTGCATCCGCTGTGCGTGGCGATCATTTTAGCGGAGCTGGAGCTTGACAAGGAGACGATCGCGGCAGGTCTGCTTCATGATGTGCTTGAGGACACGGTCATGACGGCGGATGAGATCAAGGAGGAGTTCAGCGAGGAAGTGCTGCTTCTCGTGGACGGAGTGACGAAGCTGCGCCATCTGCATCTCGCGGACAACAGCCATAATCACGATCAGAAGGACCGTTCTGCGGAGCGCTTAGAGATGCAGGCGGAGAACCTGCGCAAGATGTTCCTCGCCATGGCAAAAGATATCCGGGTTATCTTAATCAAGCTTGCAGACCGGCTTCACAATATGCGTACATTAAAGTACCAGTCCAAGGAGGCACAGATCCGCATTGCGCGTGAGACGCAGGAGATCTACTGCCCGATTGCACAGCGGCTCGGTATTTCAAAGATCAAGATTGAACTTGACGATCTCTCGTTAAAGTATCTGGAGCCGGAGGCATACTACGACCTTGTGCGTCAGATTGACCAGCGCAAGAGTGTGCGCGACGACTACGTGCAGTCGCTCGTGGAGGAAGTGCGCGCACATATCAAGGCGGCGGGCATCGTGGCGGAGATTGAGGGACGCGCGAAGCATTTTTTCAGCATTTATAAGAAGATGGTGAATCAGGACAAAACGCTCGACCAGATCTACGATCTGTTCGCCATCCGCATCATCGTGGATTCCGTCAAGGACTGCTATGCGGCGCTTGGTGTGATTCACGAGATGTACAAGCCGATCCCGGGCCGTTTTAAGGATTATATCGCGATGCCGAAGCCGAACATGTACCAGTCGCTTCACACGACGTTAATCGGACCGACCGGACAGCCGTTTGAGATCCAGATCCGTACCTATGAGATGCACCGGACAGCGGAATACGGTATAGCGGCGCACTGGAAATATAAGGAAGCGAGCAACAACGGCGGCGCGGCAGTGCCGATGACTGTCACGGAGGAGGAGAAGTTAAGCTGGCTGCGCCAGATCTTGGAGTGGCAGCGCGACATGTCTGATAATAAGGAGTTCATGAGCCTTTTAAAGAGTGATCTGGATCTTTTTTCGGACACGGTATTCTGCTTTACACCGACCGGCGATGTCAAGAACCTGCCGAACGGGTCGACGCCGATTGATTTTGCGTACAGCATTCACTCCGCGGTCGGCAACAAAATGATCGGTGCAAAAGCCAACGGAAAGCTGGTTCCGATCGATTATGTCATCCAGAACGGTGACCGGATCGAGATTATCACTTCGCAGAACTCCAAGGGACCAAGCCGTGACTGGCTGAACATCGTAAAGAGTACCCAGGCGAAGAATAAGATCAACCAGTGGTTCCGCAGTGAGCTGAAGGAAGAAAATATTACGCGCGGCAAGGAGCTTCTCGTGGCGTCCTGCAAGGCGAAGGGAATCAACTTTGCAGACATCAACAAGCCGGAATACCAGGAGAAAGTGCTGAGAAAATATGGTTTCCATGACTGGAATTCCTGTCTGGCGACCATCGGACACGGCGGCTTAAAGGAAGGCCAGATTGTCAATAAGATGTACGAGGAATATAAGCGGGATCATCTGGCGCGGATCACGGACGAGGAGGTTCTTGAGACCATCGGTTCCGAGAACAAGAATCCGGAGTCGGCGAAGCGCTCCAAGAGCGGAATCATTGTCAAGGGACTTTACGATGTCGCTGTTCATTTTTCCAAGTGCTGCAGCCCGGTGCCGGGAGATGAGATCGTGGGTTTTGTGACGAGGGGACGCGGCGTGTCCATCCACAGAACCGACTGTATCAATATCATCAACTTGTCGGATATGGAGAAGGAGCGTCTGATCGATGCGGAATGGCAGCATGACGGTCAGGACGGCAGCAACGGACTGTATCGCGCGGAGATCAAGATTTTTGGTAACAACCGTACCGGACTTCTGGTCGACATCACGAGAGTGTTCACGGAGCGTGAGATCGATATTGATGCGATCCACTCCAAGACGAGCAAACAGGGCGTGGCGACGATCGATGTGTCCTTCAGCACGAAGGGCAGAGAGGAGCTGGGCAGCGTGATTGATAAGCTGCGCCAGATCGACAGCGTGATTGATATTGTGAGAACGACAGGCTGATGAAGCAGGAAAGGCAGACGGAGGGAAAAAGATGGCGCCTCTTAAGGTAGAACAGTATGTGGTAGGACCGGTGCAGACGAACTGCTATTTCGCGGTCAATGATGAGACGAAAGAGATGATTCTGATTGATCCGGGGGCAAATGCGGATCGTCTGATACAGATCATAGAGGAAGAAAAGTTAAATCCTGTTGCAATTTTATTGACACATGGACATTTTGACCATGCCGGGGGCGCTGCGGAAGTCGCAGCGCATTTTGGTCATTAGGCTTTAGCCTGCTGAATGCGTGTTTACGAGTTTCTCAACAGAGAAACGAAGTACGCATGAAGCAAAAACCCACCTGCTATGCGGGTGGAGTCAAATCGTTATACAGAAAAACACCTTTCCGTTACAATAGAGTTGTTCAGTCACTATTGCAAGAAAGGAAAGGTGTTTTATGGCGAATAAGTCTAATGATCTCGCCCATACAAAATGGATGTGTAAATACCATATTGTATTTACTCCTAAGTATAGACGAAAAATTATTTATAATCAATTAAAAGAGGATATACGTGATATTCTGAAACAGTTATGTACATATAAGGGCGTGGAGATTATTGAAGGGCATCTCATGCCTGACCATATTCATATGCTAGTAAGTATTCCACCAAAGATGAGCGTGTCGAGTTTTATGGGATATTTAAAGGGAAAGTCAGCGCTTATGATTTTTGACAGACATGCAAATCTCAAATATAAATTTGGAAACAGACATTTCTGGTCAGAGGGATATTATGTCAGCACCGTAGGATTAAATGAAGCGACAATAAAAAAGTATATTCAAGATCAAGAAAAGTACGATATCATGCAAGATAAATTAAGTGTGAAGGAGTACGAAAACCCTTTTAAGGGTTAAGTCGAAGTAGTACAAACGCCCATTCATGGGCATAAGCAACGCGTCAAGTGCAATAGTGACTTGAACGAAGAGAAAGTCTAGGGCGCCTTGAGACGCTGTCGGGTACCAAGGGGTTACACCCAGCGTCCCGAGCCACCCTTTTTAAGGGTGGCGGCGACTATCAAGGTCTATGCCGAGGAGCATGAGAGAGAGACCCTCGATGATCCAAAGCTGAATCTGAGCGGATGGACGGGAGCGGAGACGACCTATCACGCGGATGTATTTCTGAAGGATGAGCAGGAGTTTGATCTCGCGGGATTCCATATCCGGGTATTGTTTACACCGGGACACACGGTGGGTGGCTGCTGTTATTATTTTGCCTATCAGGACGCCCTTTTTTCCGGGGATACGCTGTTCGCCCAGTCGGTCGGAAGGACGGATTTTCCGAAGGGGAGCGCTTCGGCGCTGATTCGCGGCATCAAGGAGAAGTTACTGCCGCTTCCGGATGAAGTGACCGTCTACACCGGACATAATGACACCACGACGATCGGAACAGAGCGCAGATACAATCCATATCTGTAAGCGTATGATCCGGGAAACCAGAGGTTTTCCGGACTTTTGCCGAAGCAAAGACGCATATGATATAATGCTTGTAATAGCACAATAAAATGATATACAAGCGGCAAACAGAAAAGGAGCACATATGCAGATCAGATATGCAGGCACACAGGACATACCGGGGCTTGACCGGCTCCTGTCACAGGTATTAACTGTTCATCATAACGGACGGCCGGATTTATTCCGGGCAAATGCCAGAAAATACAACGATGACGAATTAAAGGAAATTTTAGAGGATACGACGCGCCCGGTTTTTGTTGCGGATGACGGAGCGGGCAATATCTTAGGCTACGCATTCTGCGTTTTCCAGCAGCACATCAATGACAATATCTTAACGGACATCAAGAGCCTCTATATTGACGATCTGTGTGTGGATGAGAACTGCAGAGGACAGCATATCGGGCAGCAGTTGTACCGGTATGTGCTGGATTATGCGAAGGCGTCCGGCTGTTACAATGTGACCCTCAATGTCTGGGCATGCAATGAAAATGCGCGGAAGTTCTACGAGAAGTGCGGGCTCGTGCCGCAGAAGATCGGGATGGAAAAGATACTGTAATCCGGGAGACAGGAGGAAAATATGGGATTTTTTATAGCGATGTTTTTATGTAATCTATTGATGCCTTCTATTATGGTGATAGCGGGTTACTGCATGTACAAAAATCCTCCAAAAGAGATAAACGGGCTGATCGGCTATAGAACTGCCATGTCCGAAAAGAATAAGGATACCTGGGCATTTGCGCATGACTGTTGCGGAAAGTTATGGATCAAATCAGGCATCATATTGCTGGTGCCGACGGTTCTCGCTCAAATCCCGTTTGCAAAATCGGGTGAAGATGTAGTAGGGACAGTAACGCTTGTCATCGAAGCGGTTCAGGTTTTGGTTCTGATTGGTTCTGTTATTCTTGTGGAAAAAGCGTTGAAGCGCACGTTTGACGAAAATGGCAACAGGCGCGGATAGAGTAAGAGACGCAGCTGAAAGAGGAGGGAGATATATGAAAGCAGATGAAGTGATAAGCCGGGTTGCGGATCTTTGCAGAGAGCATGGTGCGAAAAAAGTGATTTTATATGGATCGCGGGCAAAAGGAACAGCCGGGGAACGCAGTGACATAGATATTGCGGTGTCCGGCGGGGCTGATTTTGATGAGCTGCTTGAAAAAGTCGAAGAACTGCCGACCTTGTACAGCGTTGATTTATTAAATATGGATACCTGTAGGAATGATTTATTGATGGAGGATATAAAACAATATGGACGCGAAATTTGACAGACGGTTTCAATCATTTTGCAATTCGCTGGATGCTTTGGCGGAGGCCAGGGAAAGAGATCTTACGGATTCCTTTGTATTAAGCGGAACCAGTGCAAAATTTAGTATTACTTTTGATTTATCGTGGAAGGTAATGAAGGACATATTGATACAGTATTATGCAATAACAGGATTCGTTACAGGTTCTCCAAGGGATGTTCTGCGTGAAGCATTTAAGGCAAACTTGATTTCGGATGATGAATGGATGGACATGCTCAAAGTAAGAAATGAACTCGCACATGATTACGATAGTGAGATTGTGAAAACATATTGTAACACAATTGTGAAAGAGTATATTGCTTCCCAGCCGGATCATATTTTGTCAATATTATGAGAGGGTAATTAGAATATGTACATATTTTTGCTAAGCTTAATTTATATCGCTTTTATCAGCCTGGGCTTACCGGATTCACTTCTGGGATCCGGCTGGCCGGTGATGCATACCGAACTCGGCGTGCCGGTGTCCTATATGGGCATCGTATCTATGGTTATCTCTGGCGGAACAATTATCTCGAGTCTTCTTTCTGATAAGCTGACCAGAAAATTCGGCACGAGAATCGTAACCGTTGCCAGTGTTTTTCTTACGGTCATTGCGCTGTTCGGCTTTTCCTTTTCCAGCCGGTTCTGGATGCTGATTGTTTTTGCTGTTCCTTACGGGTTGGGAGCGGGAGCCATTGACGCAGCACTTAACGACTATATCGCGCTTCATTATAAAGCGAAGCATATGAGCTGGCTGCATTGCTTCTGGGGCGTCGGTACCATCGTCAGTCCGTTCATTATGAGCTATGCATTGGCAAACAGGACATGGAACAGCGGTTATCGCATGGTTGGGCTGATACAGCTTGGCATTGCACTGCTTCTGCTTGTTACTCTGCCGGTATGGAATGTGAACCAGAGTACATCCCGGGAGGACGGAAAAAGTGTAGGTCTAACCGGTGCGCTTAAGATCAAGGGGGTTCCGTTTCTTTTGCTTGGATTTTTCGCTTACTGTGCTGCAGAAGCTACGACTATGCAGTGGGCAAGTACCTATTTTGTTGAGGTAAAAGGGATTGCTGCAGATCGTGCGGCCGGTTTTGCCGCGCTGTTCTATATAGGGATTACTGCCGGAAGATTCATCAGCGGAATCATTACCGATCGGCTTGGCGACCGTAAAATGATTTTGCTGGGAACCGGGATTCTTGTCTGCGGGATTTTTATCTTGTGCCTTCCGGTGAAGTCCTATACGGTCGCGTTTGCAGCTTTTCTTGTGATAGGTCTGGGGTGTGCGCCTATTTACCCGTGCATTATCCATTCCACACCATATAATTTCGGGGCGGAAAATTCGGGAGCGATTATTGGAATCCAGATGGCAAGCGCTTATGTCGGTTCGACGTTTATTCCGCCGCTGTTCGGACTCCTCGGCAATGCGGTATCTTTTTCCATCCTGCCGGTCTATTTGCTGGGGTTTGTTGTCCTGATGATTACGATGGTAGAGACAACATTCCGCATCACCCGCAAGGAAAAAGTTGTAAAAATATAACAGATGTGTATGATAGAAATCAGAGAGTCATACACAACCAATTTAAGGAGGAAGAAAAATGGCAAAGGATCAGAGATTTGAAAAGGTTTATTCACAGGGAACGATGACGACCATGGAAATCTGGGTGGACAAGGAAACCGGTGTGAATTATGTGTTTCACGCAAGCGGATATGCGGGAGGAATGACGCCGCTTCTGGATCGCGACGGAAAGCCGGTCATTTCGCCGGTGATAAATGAATAAAAAGGAACTGCCGCAATAAGCATACCGTGCTTTGCTTTGATAAGTAATATTATAAGAAGACCAGAGAACAAAAAAGTTCCAGAATAAACAGACG
>ENA-OOYX01001371-OOYX01001371.1-human-gut-metagenome-genome-assembly--contig:-NODE-1371-length-10644-cov-2.230522_pt1 | contig 10644 bp, 8 predicted proteins | sample MGYA00241182_ERZ501387 | MGnify/ENA primary metagenome ERZ501387 (study PRJEB25962, sample SAMEA2042740) | human gut metagenome | biome: human gut; feature: human-associated habitat; material: faeces...
TATAAAGTTCAGATAATTGATCAGTATCATTATCATATTCATTTTCTTCTACTTTATAAAATAATATTTGATTTTCTTTAGTAAAACGTGTAACTCCATCATTTGGATTACCCTCACTTAATTTAAAATCAGAAGGATAATAAAAAGAAACACCTACACCTGCCTCATATAAAACACCATCTCTATTTGCTGAAACAGTTGTATCTTTTTTCCCACAAGCAACTAATGAAACAACACAAACAAAAACCACCATTAATTTTATTATGCTTTTCATATCATCACCTCGTCTTCTTATTATTCTACACGACTTTATTGATTTTGACAACTCTATGGAAAAGACCATTTTGTTCTTAAAGAAAAAATGCCAGTTTAAACTGACATTAATTGCTTTTATTTCTTATATCATTCCAAAAACCAGGAACATCATCAGAAGCATTAGATTCACCTTTAATATAAGCATAATACAATTGTACTTTAACATCTTGTTTGATAGAATCCTTTACACCTTTCATACGATTATAGTTAATGCCATTTTCAGCCTTTGTATACATTGCACGCCCCGCTTCTTCTTTAGTATTTGCTCCTCCGCTTTTAGACCATAAGTATTTATGAGACCATATTTTACCATCATAAAGCCATGGCTTATTATCTTTTGTTTCTTGATAGATAGCACAGTAAACATGATACATTTTTTCTTCATCTGCACTTCCTTTATAAGAAGTATGCCCCGCTCCAAAAATCAATATATATGGATTTTTTTCCAATCCTGCTTTTGATTTTAAATCAGCAGCCTGTTCTTTAGTTAATTTTTTATTTCCATTTTTAGAGCCATTATCATTACCAAATTCACCATCAGTCCCATAAGTTCTAATCAAAGTTGTTTGTGATGCAATCAATGCATCTCTTACATTATATAATTGTTCAGATTATTTTGCTTGTTCAACATATCCCAATACTGATGGAACTGCAATAGCTGCAAGTATAGCAAGTATGACAAGTACAACAATAATTTCTACTAATATAAAACCTTTTTGTTTCCTTTTTTATTCATGTCAACAACTCCCTTATATTTCATATAATACCCTTATTATCAATACTTTTAAAGATAATAAAAGAAGTACCACCAAGTGATACTCCTCTATTTTTAAAGTAATGACGCAAATAAACGAATGTATTGTTCTGCACTTGCATCCCAATCTAATTTTTCAGCCATTGCACGTTGCACTATTGCATCCCATGCATCTGGATAATCATAGAAAGTATGCAATGCATAATCAATTGTATCCATCATCTCATGTGCATTATAGTTAGAAAAACTGAATCCTGTACCAGTTTGTTCAAATTCATTATATGGTTGAACACTGTCAGCTAAACCACCTGTTTCTCTAACAATAGGAATTGTTCCATATTTTAATGACATCATTTGTGACAAACCACAAGGTTCAAATAATGATGGCATTAAGAACATATCACATCCTGCATAAATACGATTTGACAATACAAAGTCATATTTACATTGGAATGATACTTTATCTTGATGAGCCCATGCTGCACCTTTTAAAGCATCTTCATACATATGATCTCCTGAACCTAAGATAATAATTTGAACTCTTCTTTGGCACATCGCTTCAAATTGATTAATAATCAAATCTAATCCTTTTTGTTCAGTCAATCTTGTTACGATACCGATTAAAGCAACTTTTGGATCTTCTGGTAATCCAACTTGTCTTTGCAATGCTAATTTATTTTCCAACTTACCATTTTTAACTGAACGAGCTGAATATTTTTTAACGATTGTTTGATCTTTACTTGGATTGATAACATCATAATCAACACCATTTAAAATACCATATAAATCATGTTTTCTCATTTCAAGAATAGATTGTAATCCTTCACCATATTGATCAGTTAAAATTTCTTTAGCGTAAGTCGGAGACACTGTCGTAATAACATCACTGTAGAAAATTGCCGCTTTCATCATATTTAAACATCCATCATTACGACAGTTCCCGTTATAATATAAATAACTATCTAACGCAAAGTATTCTTCCAATAATTTTGGATCAGCTTTTCCTTGGAACAAAATATTATGAATTGTGAATACAATTTTAATATTTTGATAATAATCATAATAACAATATCTTTCTTTATAAAGCATTGCAATCATTGCTGTTTGCCAATCATTTAATTGTAAAACATCAGGTTTAATATTTAAATGACTAATTAATTCTAGAACCGCAAAATCAAAGAATGCAAATCTTTCATAATCATCATCATAACCATATAATCCTGGTCTACCAAAATATTGTTCATTATCAATGAAATAGAAAGTTACACCATCTACTTCAGCTTTAAATATACCACAATAGCGTTTTCTCCATCCCATATAGATATCAAAATTTGTTACATATTCAATTTGATCAACAAATTTCATATCTTGATATTTAGGAATAACAACAATACTTTCAACATCTTTTTTTGCTGTTTCTTTTGGTAATGAACCAATAACGTCAGCTAAACCACCCGATTTGATAAAAGGAGTCGCTTCACTGGCAACATACATAACTCTCATTAAACACGGTCTCCTTCTTTAATATAAAGTGGACTTGTTTCTGTTCCTTTTAATTCTAATTTCTTTTCAACTTTTGCACGTTTGTCAATAATTACGTTTTCTAATACTGCTCCAGGAGCAATCTTAGATCCAGAGAAGATAACACAGTTTTTAATAACTGCACCTTTTCCAATTGTAACTTCACGTCCAAGAATACTATTTTCAACAGTTCCATCAATTACTGCACCATTAGCTACGAACGATTTTTTAACATTAGCGTTTTCTAAATATTTTGTTGGAGGTGTGTCGTTTGTATTTGTATAAATTGGCCAATTTGATTTAAATACACGTGATGAAATATCAATATCTAACATTTCCAATGAATATTTGAAGTATGCTTCTGTAGAATCTAAGCATCTAGCATATCCTTTATATTCATAAGTATGAATTTGTTTTTCATCACATAAATATCCTAGAATATCTTTTAAATCATAGAAAGCAGAAATCTTATGTGCCTTTTTCATGATTTCTAATAATTCTTTTCTATTGATTACATAAGTTTCTAATGAAATATTTTGTCTTTTTCTTGTACCTTTGTTAATTGTTTTACCAGTTAATAAACCATCTTTATCTATTTCTAAAACATCACAACCAACCCAAGCAACATCTGCATCTTTTGCTTTACGATAAGTCATTGTGATTGATGCTCCTGATTTTTCATGAGCTGTAATCACATCATTATAATCCATTGTTGTAACGATATGAGCAGGTGCAATCACAACATAATCTGCATTACTTGTTTCTAAGAAATGAATATTTTCAACTAAGTTGTTAATATCATGATTGTATTTAGGATCGTTAGCGTATTTTTCATTATAAAGTAATGAAACACCACCAGCTTTTTGGTTAAAGTTCCAAGAATTACCATTTCCTAAATGTTTAAATAAAGAACGTGGTTTCTTTTGAATCATAACCCCAATTGCATCTATTTTAGAATTTGACATATTTGATAAAACAAAGTCAATAATTCCATAACGACCAAGGAAGCTTACAGAGGCCACTGGTCTTCTTTCTGTTAATCCCGTAAATTCTATATCTGAATGTAAGTTTACTAAACCAATAACTTTTGCCATCTTTACTTCCCCCTCTTATCTACTATTATCGCTCACTAATTCAACTTCTTTAGCTTCTGAATTAATGACAGTTCCAGCTTTAACAACTACATTTTCATCAATAATGGCTTTATAGATTTCTGCCCCTTCTTCTACAAGAACACCAGGCATCAATACAGAGTCAACAACTTTTGCGCCTTCTCCAACATTGACATTATTGAATAAAACAGATCCTTCAACAGTTCCGTTAACCATACATCCTTGAGTAACAAGAGAGTTTTTAACTTCTGCTTTTTCACCGATAATTTGAGGTTTTCCTAAAGTGTCTTCAGTATAGATTTTCCAATCTTTTTTGATATTATATAAATCTAAATCTTTATCTTTAAGTAAATCCATGTTAGCTTCCCATAAACTATCTACAGTACCAACATCTTTCCAATATCCATCAAATTCCCAAGCATAAAGCTTTTTATTATCATTTAACATTGCTGGAATGATATTCATACCAAAGTCATGTTTACTATCTTTATCTTTTGCATCAGCTACTAGATATTTACGTAATTGTTTATAAGTAAAGATATAAATACCCATAGAAGCAAGGTTGCTCTTCGGATGCTCAGGTTTCTCTTCGAATTCTACGATACGTCCGGATTCATCAGTATTCATGATACCAAAACGGCTTGCTTCCTCAATAGGTACCGGCATACAGGCAATCGTCACATCCGCTTTATTCGCTTTATGGAAATCAAGCATTACTTCATAATCCATCTTATAGATATGGTCACCGGATAAGATCAGGACATAATCCGGATTATACTGTTCCATGTAATCCATATTCTGGAAGATTGCATTGGCTGTTCCTGTGTACCACTCACTGCTGGTACTCTTCTCGTAAGGCGGCAGTACTGTTACACCACCTTCGTTTCTGTCAAGATCCCATGGAATACCAATTCCGATATGTGAATTTAAACGTAAAGGCTGGTACTGTGTCAGAACACCAACGGTGTCAACACCGGAGTTGATACAGTTACTCAGCGGAAAATCAATGATTCGGTACTTCCCCCCAAAAGATACCGCCGGCTTGGCTACTTTCTGTGTAAGGTTTCGCTAATTTTGAGGTTAGTACGCCAAGACGGCTTCCTTGTCCGCCAGCTAAAAGCATGGCAATCATTTCTTTTTTAATCACGTTATCACCTCTTGCTGTTATATAATTTTGGTAAACATAATTATACCACAAACTTTATAAATAGTACACAAATATTTTAATATATTTTGTGTTTTTTATGCAGTTTTCCGACATTTTTCGATATCATGTTTTATATTTTACACTTTTCCTAAGATGTTGTGCCCTAAAAATCCTCCGGGCACTATATGTCCCCCGCCATTAACCAAGTGTGTTGGTAGGTGGGACATTTTTTCCTTTTCATGGCTGTACCGGGACCCTGCATTTAAAAGCGCTAGGAAAACCTGCATAAACGCATGAAAACCTTGAAACATTATGTGAAATACCTTATAATACCTTATAATATTGCATTTTTGCTTTTAGAAATTTTGTATTGGAGAAAAGGAGATATTACTCATCATGGATTTAGTTACAGTAAGAGAACTTTATAAAAATCCGGAAAAGTTCCTGGACAAGGAAATTACCGTTGGCGGATGGATCCGCAGCCTTCGTGATTCCAAGGCATTCGGTTTCATCGTTATCAGCGACGGAACCTATTTCGAGACACTTCAGGCTGTTTACCACGACACTCTGGAAAACTTCGCTCAGGTTTCCAAGTTAGGCGTTGGAACCGCTATCATCGTTAAAGGTACTTTAGTTGCTACCCCACAGGCAAAGCAGCCATTTGAGATCCAGGCTACTGAGGTTACTGTTGAAGGTGCATCTGCATCTGATTACCCTCTGCAGAAAAAGCGCCACTCTTTCGAGTACCTGCGCACTATTTCACATTTACGTCCAAGGACCAACACTTTCCAGGCCGTATTCCGCGTACGTTCCCTGATTGCCTATGCCATCCATCAGTATTTCCAGGAAAAGGACTTCGTTTATGTCCACACCCCACTGATCACAGGAAGCGACTGTGAAGGTGCAGGTGAAATGTTCCAGGTTACTACTATGGATCTGAACAACATTCCAAAGAATGAAGACGGAACCGTTGATTACAAGCAGGATTTCTTCGGAAAGCCAACCAATCTGACTGTAAGCGGCCAGTTAAACGCAGAGACCTACGCAATGGCATTCCGCAACGTATATACTTTCGGACCTCCCTTCCGTGCAGAGAACTCCAACACCACCCGTCATGCAGCTGAGTTCTGGATGATCGAGCCGGAGATGGCCTTCGCTGATCTGGATGATGATATGCGCGTTGCAGAAGGCATGTTAAAGTATGTCATCAAGTATGTATTAGAACATGCTCCGGAAGAGATGAACTTCTTCAACAACTTCGTAGACAAGGGTCTGTTAGACCGTTTAAACAACGTTCTCAACTCTGAGTTCGGACGCATTACCTACACCGAGGCAGTGGAACTGTTAATGAAGCACAATGACAAGTTCGACTACAAGGTATCCTGGGGCTGCGACCTGCAGACTGAGCATGAGCGTTACCTGACCGAAGAGATCTTCAAGAAACCAGTATTCGTTACTGATTATCCAAAGGAGATCAAGGCATTCTACATGAAGATGAACCCAGACGGCAAGACCGTTGCTGCTGTAGACTGTCTGGTTCCTGGAATTGGCGAGATTATCGGCGGAAGCCAGCGTGAAGATGACTATGACAAGCTGGTTGCAAGAATGGATGAGCTGGGACTTAAGAAAGAAGATTACGGCTTTTACCTGGATCTTCGTAAATACGGTTCCACCCGTCATGCAGGTTTCGGACTTGGCTTTGAGCGCTGCGTAATGTACCTGACCGGTATGTCCAACATCCGCGACGTTATCCCATTCCCAAGAACTGTAAATAACTGCGAGTTATAATATCAATATACGACGCAAAGCAATCCATCTGTTTTGCACCATATGTACTCTCGAGACTCTTTTGCGCAGGTGCAAGAAACGTTTCGGGAGTATATCTATTTAAAGGAGAAATTCATGAAATTTATCCACACAGGTGATATCCACTGGGGAATGACTCCCGATGCAGATAAACCCTGGGGAAGTGAACGGGCCCAGGCGATCAAAGATACCTTTAAGAAGATCATTGCCCAGGCTGGAAAAATGCAGGCAGACTGTCTGTTCATCAGCGGTGATCTGTTCCATCGCCAGCCACTGGTGCGGGACTTAAAAGAAGTCAACTATCTGTTTACCACCATTCCCAATGTAAAAGTTATCCTCATTGCAGGAAATCATGACCGCATACGGGAAAACTCCGCTCTTTTAAGCTTTTCATGGAGCCCCAATGTTACTTTTTTCATGGACCCGGACCTTAATTCCGTTTATTTTGAGGATATCAATACGGAAATTTACGGTTTCAGTTATCACACCAGAGAGATCAAAAAACCTCTGTTAGAAGATATGCAGGTTTCCGTGAACAATCATATCCAGATCCTGATGGCACATGGCGGAGACACTGCCCATCTGCCTATTAACTTTAACAGCCTGGAGTTATCCCCATTTTCTTACATTGCCCTGGGACATATCCACAAACCTCAGGTGATCTCTGAGGATAAGATTGCTTACTGTGGATCACCGGAACCTTTGGATCTGACAGAAACGGGAGTCCATGGATATTTTACCGGCGAGATCCATCCTGAGACCCATAAATTAACACACCTGGAATTTGTTCCTGCTGCCACCCTTCAATATCTGCCTCTGGCAGTAAAAGTTTCCAGAGAAACCACAAACATGGAACTGGCTGACCGGATCATGGCAGAGATCCGCAAACGCGGGGAAGAAAATATTTATCGTTTCCGTTTAAAAGGCATGCGCGACCCAGATATAGAATTCGACTTATCTTCTTTGGAAGCACAGTTTCGCATTGCAGAAATTATTGACGATACAGAGCCGGATTACGATTTTTCTGCCCTGTTTGCAGAGCATTCCAGTGACATGATCGGATTTTTCATCCAGGCACTTCAGAAAGAAGATATGAGTCCTGTAGAGAAAAAAGCACTGTATTATGGAGTAAATGCCTTACTCCACACTACTGACGAAAGGAGCTGACCCAATGAAGATACTCAGTCTGCATATTGACGGCTTTGGAAAATTTCATGACAGGGACATTTCCTTTGAAGATGGCTTAAATGTAGTCTATGGAAAAAATGAAGCCGGAAAATCCACTTTACATACATTTATCAAGGGCATGCTCTTTGGCATTGAGCGCCAGCGGGGCCGCGCTTCTAAAAATGATACCTATTCCAAATTTCAGCCCTGGACCCAGAGCGGGGTCTATGAAGGTTTCCTGCGGGTTGAATGTGACGGGGAAGTTTACCGCATTGAGCGCCGTTTCCAGAAGGGGGACAAGCGCCTGTGCGTGATCAACGAAACCTCAGGAAAAGAAGAAGAAAATACAACTGCATTATTGGACAAGCTGCGCTGCGGCCTGTCTGAAACTGCCTATGACAATACCATCAGTATCGGTCAGTTAAAATGTGCCACTGACGGCGGAATGGTCTCGGAACTGCGAAATTATATCGCAAATCTGAACACTTCCGGAAGCATTGCTTTAAATATCACCAAAGCCAGCGCTTATTTAAAAAACCAGCGCAAGCAGCTGGAGGCCCATTTTGTTCCGGAAGCAGCTAAAAGTTATGCCAATATTCTTGGTGAGATCCGCAAGATCGAGCAGGAGATCTCTGCCCCTGAATATGCCAACCACCTTACAGCCAGGCGCCAGGAAAAGGGACAGTTAAAGAATGATCTGGATAAAAAGCAAAAAGAAAAAGAAGTGCTTTTGGAAAAAGCGGCTAAAGGCCGGCAGATCCTGGTCAACAGCCAGTTTGAAAATCAGGCCTCTGTAGAAAAATATACAGAAGAAGCCCGGAAACACTACCAGGATTACAACAACGCCTTAGAAGCCTGCAGCAAACATTCCCGCACGATCGGAGCTGTTTTTCTGTTTCTGATGGCAGTCCCCGGGCTGGCAAGCGGTCTGTTCCTCCTCTTATTCCCAAATACTGCCATTTCCCTGCTTTCAGGATTTGCGCCCCGGTTTTTACAGCTTTCTGGATCTCTTATAAAGATCCCTGCTTTATTAGCCATTCTCTGCGGTATCCTGTTTGCTGTAGCCGGCAGTATGCTACTTGTCCGCAGCCGCCATTTTAAAAAGCAGCTGGATACAGAAACCAGACAGCTTCAGGAGATCTTTTCAAAGCATCTGCAGGACCCTTCTATTTCTGAAGAGGCAATGGAAGCGTTAGAGGGAAAACTGGCCGGTTTCCTGCGTTTAAGCAAGGCTGTGGAACAGTCTGAAAATACCTTAAATACCATGGCAGCTGATATCAGCAGGCTCCAGGAAAAAGAAGAATGCGTATCAGAAGAGATCGAGAAACAGCAGCGGCTTCAGTGGGAACTGGAACAGAAATTAGAACAGCTGTCTGCCAAAAAGAATGAGGCAGAGCAGTTAAAACATGTTCTGACAGAAAATGAGCGCATTCAGGAAGAATTAGATGCTCTTGATCTGGCCCAGGAAACCATGACCCATTTATCTACTTCCATCCGCGACTCTTTTGGTCTTTACTTAAATAAAACTGCATCTGAACTGATCGAAGGTATTACCGGCGGCATCTACCGCAGTATGAGCATTGACCAGAACTTAAATATCTTTATGAACACACCAACCCGTCTGGTGCCTATTGACCAGGTCAGCAGCGGAACTATGGACCAGATCTACCTTGCAGTTCGTCTTGCCGCAGCAAAGCTGGTTATCAGCGACCGCGGCACCATGCCACTGATCTTTGATGACAGTTTCGTCCTCTATGACGATGACCGTTTAAAAACTGCCTTAAAATGGCTTGCAGGTGCCTGGGACAGCCAGTGTATCATCTTTACCTGTCATCAGAGGGAAGAAGCTATATTAAAGAGCGAAGGAATTGAGCACCACCTGATACAGATTTAGACTAAACAGACATGTCACCTGATAGTTTTTCCAGGTAGATAACAACAATCCCCGTGTCTATGTACAAATATGTACAGACACGGGGATTTTCTTATGTTTGTTACCTCAATGTAATACCGCACCTGCGATCACACACAAAATAATGGTAATGATCATATCCGGCAGTGTATTTCCTACAGGAAGGTCCACATTCATCAGGATACGGTACAGAACAAAACCGATGACCCAGATCACCAGGTTTCTGGTATCAAATGCAGTTTTTCTTCTGTCTCTGTGTAAAATAAAATAATCTGCGATCTGAATGGCGATCATTGGCGCAAATACAGAACCGATGAGATATAAAAATCCGGTAATATCATCCATTGGGAACACAATAGCGCCAATGGTTCCCACAACCGTAACAGCTACTGCCACATACTGTCCCTTAAACTGTGGGAAAATGGACTCGTTGGAGATACCTGCAGAATAAGCATCCAGGAAGGTAGTTGTTACAGTTGAAAATACTACGATGATCAGGGCGATCACACTTAAACCGGCCTTTAACATGATCTGGGCGATGTCAGACTCACCAGTGAGGATAGATGCGCCCATACCGATCAGATACATCCAGCAGCTTACCAGACCATATACCACAGCGCTGACTGCAGTTGCGGCTACCGGCTTTTCTGCCTCTCTGGTATAGTCACTGATCAGCGGCAGCCATGATAATGGCATAGCTACTGCCAGTTCTACAGCAGCACCAAAGGAAAGGCTGTCATCCGGCTCTGTAAGAATACTGTTTCCACTGAAAAAGATCACCTTGCACAGTACCAGTGTCAGTAAAAACAAAGCTGTCATTGCAACGGTATTGATCTTTCCAAGATTGGTGATACCTACCATGATCCATACAATGATCAGAACGCCGATAACCAGGCACCAGATCCAGTGT
>ENA-OOYX01001372-OOYX01001372.1-human-gut-metagenome-genome-assembly--contig:-NODE-1372-length-10640-cov-1.731979_pt1 | contig 10640 bp, 11 predicted proteins | sample MGYA00241182_ERZ501387 | MGnify/ENA primary metagenome ERZ501387 (study PRJEB25962, sample SAMEA2042740) | human gut metagenome | biome: human gut; feature: human-associated habitat; material: faeces...
TATATTTTGATGGGAATTTCTAGTTATTTTATTTATATCAGTCATGATCCTAAACGTGAAAACGCCTTAATTGTCTACTCTTTTCAATTATTTATTAATTTTTGTTGGCCACTTTTCTTTTTTAATCTTCATAATTATTTTCTTTCATTAATGATTTTAATAGCTTTGATTCTTACTGTTATTTATATGTTGATCATTTTTAAAAAAATTAATCCAAAAAGTTTTTATCTAAATATTCCTTATATTCTTTGGTTATTCTTTGCTTTATATTTAAACTTTATGATTTTTATAAACAACTAAAATAGAACAAAGTTTCTTCCATGGCCCTTGTTTTAAGACGATAGTATGTACTTCGAGAATAATAATCGATCCACCAATCTTTACCAACTCTCTCTATAAATTCTTTTTCAATAATAACTTTACTCTCCATCGATAAACAATCTAAAATAAATTCAAATGTTGCAATAACTTTCTCTAATTCTTCTTTTAACACCAATTGATCATTCAATTGACTTACTTTATCTTGATAATACGTCTTCTTTTCTTTAACAGTATCAAATTGAATCGTTGGATAAAAATTCCTTTCTTCTAAACATTTAAGTTGTAAAACAGCACGGTGATACTTTTTAAATAGATCTTCTAAAACATCTTGCTTTTCTTTAAACGTTAATGCCTTCATAAAAAAAACCTCCTATGTTTATATATGACAATAGGAGGCCTTTTTTCTTTTAAATTATGAAATTTTCTTTAATTTCTTCAATTTCTTCATCACTAAAACCAATATTTAATAAATATCCTTTAGTACTACCATAATTTTCTCTTAAATACGCAATAAATTTCATCATCACTCTTGGGTCAGAACCTAAGAATTTTTCATCTTCACTTGGCATCATTTCTTCCAATTGTTTGATCATTGCCATATTATTTTCATAAGATTCTGAATAATCTTTAACAATATCATATTCATGACATCCCGCTAGATCTAATAACATACATGCAATAACACCTGTACGATCTTTACCTGCAGAACAATTAAATAATGTACAGTCATAAGGATGATTTAAAAAGATATTAAATACTTTTTTAAATTGTTTTTTATTCGCTTCGATCATAAAAATATAAAAACCACTTAAATCTTGATAGTCTTTAATATCATTTGGTAATACTGACATATTTTCATTTTGTAGTAAATTAATATGATAATACTCTATATCTTTATACCCTTTTAAACTATGTGGTTGATGAACTAATTCATAATCACTTCTTAAATCAATGACAGTGCGAATACCATATTGATAAAATTGTTCTTTTAAATCATCACTGATCCCACTTGGACATGTACTTCTAACATATTTATGTGATTTTGTATAATATCCTTCTTGTGTTTCATAACCACCTAAATCTCTTACATTGGTCATTTTTCCTATATGAAGTAATCTTTCTTCACGAGATAATTGCATCATTTTTTCTTTCCTCACTAATCTTCAAATGGTCTTATTCTTAAAGTTACCCCAATGTTTTGAGCAATCTGTTTACAAATTTCTACATCTTTTTCAGGAATTGTTGTATCAACAATCGTTAAAACAACATGAGGCACATAGGCTTTACATTTTTTAGCAAAATCTAATAATTCATCAAATGAATCAATTCCATATTGGCTTCTTGTAAGTTTTAAATAATCTTCTTTATTACTTGTATTTAAACTAATAGAAACAGTATCTAACAATCCTTTAAATTCAGGCGTAATATCTCTTTTATTATATAAAGAAGATAACCCATTGGTATTCACTCTTGTAGGTAGATCAGGTCTTCTTTCTTTTAAATACTTAGCAACTTTCATTAAATCATCATGTCTTATAAGTGGTTCACCAAAACCACAAAAAACAACTTCTTTGAAATCATTTAAATTATATTTTTCAAATTCTTGAATAATTTCATCAACCGTTGGTTCTTCTTTTAACCATAAGGAATTATTTTCAATCATTTCCTTTGTTTGTCTTAAACAAAATGTACATGAACATGTGCAACGATTTGTCGAATTAACATAACATGTAATCCCTTTAGTACTTTCTAAATGTGCAATATCAATATAACTATTTTTATATAATGTATATAATATCATCTTAATCCCCCAATTCTTTTAATAATGGTTCAAAACATAATCCCATATGTGGATGAGCATCAATATCTACAGAATGTTTAATGCATTTAGAAGCAAAATCTGTTGATTTTTTAACAGCTTCTAAAAAATTTTGCTCTTTCAAATAGCTTCCTGCAATTACTGCAGAAATAACATCTCCTGTACCACTACGATCTTCTCCAATACGTTTCACATAGATTTTTTCAACTTTTCCATGATCATAAACAAAATTTAAAATTTGATGACCAATAGAAATACCCGTTACTACAATCATTTTTGGACCCATTTGACTTAATTTTTCACACATGCGCTTAAGTTCTTGCTCATTGCTTGTTTCATGATAAGCTTCATCAATCAAAGCACACAATTCTGTTAAATTAGGTGTAACAATTGTCGCATAAGGCATGAGTTCTCTCATTTTTTCTTGCATTTCTTGCGTATAAGTCGGATAAAGTTTTCCGTGATCACCCATGACTGGATCTACTAAAATAAAGTTTTTTTTTGTTTTAAAATCTTTAAAAAATTCTTTTACTATTTCTATTTGTTTCGCAGATCCTAAAAAGCCACTGCATATTCCATCAAAATCAATATTCATTTTTTTATATGTTTCAATATAATCATTCATCTTTGATGTATAGTCATCAAAAAAGAAATCTTTATGATATGTATTGATAGATAAAATTGCTGTTGGTACAAAAGCTGTTTCAATTCCCATAGATGAAATAATTGGCAATTGACAGGCTACTGAACATCTTGATAATCCTGTTACATCATTTATTAATACAATTCTTTTTTCTCTCATCTTTAAAACCTCTTTCATGTATTTTAGCACAATCAAGTCTTATTGAGTATCTTTTTTTCATAATTCATATTTGTTATAATATTGAAAGAGGTGAAATGAATGAAAAAAATGCTAAAAGTACTTTTAGTTTTAATGACTGTTGTTTCCATTGCTGGATGTTCTTCTAAAACAACAACAGAAAAAGCAACTAAAAAAACAAAAACTTTATCAGGAAATTATCAAGTTGAAATTAAAGTTAAAGATTATGGAACAATTTATGCTGAAATTGATGCTGATACAGCACCAATTACAGTAACAAACTTTGTAAAGTTAAGTAAAGAAAAGTTTTATGATGGTTTAACTTTTCATCGTATTATTGATGGTTTCATGATTCAAGGTGGAGATCCTAAAGGAGATGGCACTGGTGGAAGTAAAGAAACAATTAAGGGAGAATTTTCAGATAATGGGGTAAAAAATCCTTTAAGTCATACACGTGGAGCTCTTTCTATGGCAAGAAGTCAAGATAATGATAGTGCTTCTTCACAATTCTTTATTGTTCAAAGTGATTCTACTTATTTGGATGGTCAATATGCTGTTTTTGGTTATGTTTATGAAGGAATGGACATTGTTGATCAAATTTGTAAAGATGTAAAAGTAGAAGATAATAATGGAACTGTAAAAAAAGAAAATCAACCTGTTATTGAATCGATTCGTTGTAAAAAGATATAATTAAAAAGAAGCTCAGGCTTCTTTTTTTAAGGCATTTTTTAATAATAAAACAGTAATAATAAACGCTGATAGATCCGCAACAGGGACAGCTATAAAAATACCATCTAAACCTATAATCGATGAAAAAATTATGATACAAGGAATTAAAATAATAATTTGTCTCAATAAATTTAAAACACTTGATATTTTTATCTTACCAATCGCTTGAAAATAGTTTGCACACATTACTTGTGCACCAATAAGCGGTAAACACATAAACCAAATATGTAAAGCATGGCTACATAATTTTACAACATCTGCTTCATCATTAAACATATAGACAATACTTTTTGTAAAAAATTGTACTGCGATAAAACCAATCAAAGCAATCATTGTAGCACCTATAATTGCATATTTTAATGTTTCTTTAACACGATCCATTTTTAAAGCACCATAATTATATGAAATCAATGGTTGTTGACCTTGCATCAAACCAGTAATTGGCATCAAAATAAGTGTTTGAATGCTTGTAACAATACCAATAGCACTTAACGCTAAATCTCCACCATATTTAACAAGAGACGCATTCAAAATAATATTTAAAACACTATTCGATATTTGCATTAAAAATGCAGGTATTCCTGTTTGAATAATTTGTTTTGAAATATTCAACTGTAATTTCAATAAAGTTACATTTAAAGGAATAATCGTTCTTTTTCCAAATAAAAATGCAAGTTGCCATAAAGCACTTAAAAACTGTCCACCAATCGTTGCAAAAGCAGCTCCTTGCATTCCCATATGGAAAATACAAATTAAAATATAGTCAAATAAAATATTAAACCCTGCTCCGATCAATTGTGAAATCATGGCATTTTTAGGATTTCCTTGAGCTCTAGAAAAATTATTTCCTGCCATTGCAATACATTGAAAAACAGCACCATATAAAATAATACTTAAATAATTTTCAGCATAAGGCAAAACAGTTTTTGAAGCACCTAATAAACGTAACATTGGTGCTAAAAAAACATTTCCTAAAATCATAAAGACTAGGCCTAAAATAATTGTTAAAGTTAGACCATTTCCCATATACTTTCCAGCTTCATCCTTTTTACCTTGACCTAATGCTATTGAAAAACGAGTGGCTCCACCCATTCCAATCATTAAAGAAATGGCCATTAAAACAAGAGTTACAGGATAACAAATACTAATTCCTGCTAAACCAATTGCCCCCAATTCTGGAGCATTTCCAATAAACATACGATCAACGATATTATAAATTGCATTAACAAGCATTCCGATAATAGCTGGAATTGAAAATTCTACTAATAAAGGTAATATATTTTTAGTCCCCATCTTATCATCATTTTTCATACGTATCCTCCAAATTCATTTTCATTTTTAATAAAAGTTCTTCTAAAAGAATAAGCTCATTTTGATCAATATCTTTAATCATCATCTCTGTTGTCTCTTTAATAACATCTTTAATTTTAGGATATAATTCTTTTCCCTTAGAAGTTAAAGACAAAACATGATTTCTTTTATCTTCTTTTGAAGTTTTTTTAATAATAAATTCCTTATCTTCTAATGTTTTTAAAATTCTTGTAACTGCACTTTTATCAATTTGTAATCTTTTATTTAAATCTTCTTGTTTGATATTATTTTCTTCATAAATAATTTTTAAAGTAATCGCTTGTCCATGGGATAAACCAAACTCTTTAAGTTGGACATTCATATAACTATTTTTTTGATTATGAAGAATAGAAATTAAGCGTGATAAATTCATATTTCCTCCTATAGTTGACACATCAACTATAGGATATTTTATATTTATTGTCAATAAAAAAAGAAATATATACCGAATATATACTTCTTTTATATTGTGTTATTTAAGAATTGAAAGAAGATCTTTTTCTATCTTATCAACATCTATTGGTTTTGATATATGTCCATTCATCCCTTGAGCAACCGCCTTTTTTCTATCTTCCTCAAAGGCATTAGCTGTTAAAACAATGATAGGAATCGTGGTTTTGTCTTTATTTGACAATTGACGAATAGTTTGTGTTGCCTTATAACCATCCATATGAGGCATTTGAATATCCATTAAAATCAAATCATAGCTTTTAGCAGGCATTTGTTCCATTTTAGCCACACATTGAATCCCATCTTCAACACGCTCAACTATTAATCCCATATCTTCTAAAATCGTTATCGCTATTTCTGCATTCAAATCATTATCTTCAGCCAATAAAACGTATTTCCCTTGTAAAATTTGTTGTTCATCAACTAAAGACATATCTGTCTTTGTTAAAAATAAATTATTATCAGCAACCTTATGTTGTAAAACCAGGGTAAATTTCGTTTCCTTACCTAGTTCTGTTTCAACCTCAATACTTCCATTCATTACATCTACAAGCTTTTTGACAATAGACATTCCTAGTCCAGTTCCTGCACTTTTCCTATCTAATTGATAATCAATCAAAGAATGTATTGTCATTGTAAAAGAGATAGCTGCCTGATCAATGTCTTTTACAAATATTTTTTGATGAACTTGTAATGCATAAAAAAGATTTTTTGTTGCTAAAAGCATTTTTTCTGTTTCCTCACACATAATTTGGGCAGCCATACAATTTGTAGCACGTGTTGAATAAATGATTTTATAAAATGAAAACATTTCACTTTGTGTACTCATCTTACAATAACTATGAACCGCTAATTTTAAAACTTCTTCTAGACTTTTATCTTTGACAAGTTTTCCATAATCAAGATCCATTATTTTTAGTTTTTCTTTTGCTTGTGTTCTTAAATAATCATACATTGCCTTTACAATTTCATCCTTCGAACGGAAATGATTATACAATGATGGTTTCTTTATCCCTAATGCATCGCTATTTGTGACATTGAAACATTGTCTATTCCATTTTTAGACGCTAACATAAATGTCGCCTGAATAATTTCTTCTTTCCTCTCCATATCCATTCACTTCCTTATGTTAGTTATATTGCTACCTATCGTTAGTTTAATCAATAAAAATTTAACAATTTCCAAGCTTTAATCATTATTTCATGACATTCTTATAAAGATTTTATTTGTCACCAAAAAAAATACATATATTCACAAAAAAGTAGAGACACTTTTTCAAAAAACTTGATTTTCAAGGTTTTTGAGACGTATCTCTACTTAAACATTTGTAATATTTTATTTAACGACAATGTTTACAATTTTATTTTTAACCACAATTACTTTAACGATATTTTTACCGTCAGTATGTGCTTTAACGTTTTCTTGTTGGAATGCTAATTCTTTAACAGCTTCATCATCTGCATCTTTAGCAACTTCAATTTTAGCTCTTAATTTACCATTAACTTGGATACCCATTTGAACAGTATCACTAACTAACATTTTTTCATCATATGTTGGCCATGGTTCATAAGCAATTCAATCATTGTGTCCTAATTGTTGCCACATTTCTTCACAGATATGAGGTGCAATACATGAAAGCATTTTAATAAAGTTTTCAGCATATTCTTTATAAACATGTTCAGCTTTATAACATTCATTAATGAAAATCATCATTTGTGAAATAGCTGTATTGAAACCTAATTTTTCAAAATCATCAGTAACTTTTTTAACTGTTTGATGATATACACGATCTAAACTATGATCATTTTCATCAGATAATTTACCAGTTTCAATCATTAAACGATAAACACGGTCTAACCATTTACGAGAACCATCTAATCCATTTGTTGACCAAGGAAGTGATGCTTCAAGTGGTCCCATGAACATTTCGTATAAACGAAGTGAATCTGCACCATGACTAACAACGATATCATCAGGGTTAACAACGTTACCTCTTGATTTAGACATTTTTTCGTTATTATCTCCTAAAATCATACCTTGGTGTACTAAACGTTGCCATGGTTCTTTACATTTAACAACACCACAATCATAAAGAACTTTATGCCAGAAACGAGAATATAATAAGTGTAATACCGCATGTTCTGCTCCACCTACATATAAATCAACTGGTAACCATTTATCTAATAATTTTGGATCACAAATTTGTTCACTATTATGTGGATCAATATAACGAATATAATACCAACATGATCCAGCCCATTGAGGCATTGTATTTGTTTCACGACGACCTTTTTGTCCATCGATTTCTACTTCTAACCAATCTTCACAGTTAGCAAGTGGTGATTCACCACTATCATGAGGTTGGAAATTTTTAGTTGCTGGTAATTCTAGTGGAAGTTCTTCTACAGGAACTGTACGCATTGTACCATCTTCCATATGAACGATAGGAATTGGTTCACCCCAATAACGTTGTCTTGAAAATAACCAATCTCTTAATTTATAAGATACTTTCTTTTGTCCACAATGATGTTCTTGTAACCAATCTACCATTTTATCAATAGCTTCTTGTTTTCCAAGACCATTTAGCCATTCAGAGTTAATATGAACACCATCTTCTGTATAAGCTTCTTCTTCGATATTTCCACCTTCTAATACTGGAATGATTTCAATACCAAATTTTTTAGCAAATTCATAGTCACGATCATCATGTGCTGGAACAGCCATGATAGCTCCTGTACCATAACTTGCAAGTACATAATCAGAAATCCAAATTGGAATTTTTTTACCATTTACAGGATTGATAGCATAAGCTCCAGTAAAGACACCTGTTTTATCTTTATTAAGTTCTGTTCTTTCTAAGTCAGATTTACTTGCACAACTTTCTTTATAAGCTTCAACATCTGCTTTTTGCGCATCTGTTGTAATTTCTTCAACATATGGATGTTCTGGTGCCATAACACAGTATGTTGCTCCAAATAATGTATCACAACGTGTTGTAAAAACAGTAAACACTTTATTTGTTCCATCAATTTTAAAATCAACATTTGCACCAATAGATTTTCCAATCCAATTACGTTGCATTTGTTTTGTTGCTTCTGGCCAATCTAAGTCATCTAAATCAGCTAGTAATCTTTCAGCATATTCAGTAATTTTTAAAACCCATTGACGCATTGGTTTACGGATAACAGGATATCCACCACGTTCACTTTTACCATCAATAACTTCTTCATTAGCAAGAACAGCTTTTAATTCTGGACACCAGTTAACTGGAATTTCATCAATATAAGCTAATCCTTGATCATATAATTTTGTAAAGATCCATTGTGTCCATTTATAATACTCTGGATCACTTGTTGCAATTTCACGATCCCAATCATAAGAGAAACCTAATGATTTAATTTGTTTTCTAAAAACATCAATATTCTTTTTAGTAAATTCAGCAGGATGATGACCTGTTTGAATTGCAAATTGTTCAGCAGGTAATCCAAATGAATCAAATCCCATTGGATGTAATACATTATATCCTTGCATTCTTTTCATTCTTGATACGATATCTGTTGCAGTATATCCTTCAGGATGTCCTACATGTAAACCATTTCCAGATGGATATGGGAACATATCCATACAATAATATTTAGGTTTTGAATCATCATAACAATCTGTTTTAAATGTTTTGTTTTCGTCCCAATATTTTTGCCATTTTGGCTCTATTTTTGTGTGATCGAACGGCATAATTTTTCCTCCTTAAATATAAAAAAGCGTCCTTATCTAAGGACGCCAATTTTAACGCGATACCACCTTAGTTCTAGAATAAAATTCTAGCACCTCAAAACTTTAACGCAGTTCTACGATATTTTTTACTTTATTCAAAAATACATCTCCTAGGCGAGTTCACAAATACTATAATCAGTTTTCACCAACCACTGACTCTCTAAATATAGGGGATTTGCTAGTACTCCTATTCATTGATTTTGCTTTTCTATTATACCACATCACATACTTTATGCAATAAAAAACTTCCTAGCTCTTTAAAGCTTCTATAATTTCTATCTGTTTTACTTTTTTAATTGGGATCAAACAACATAATAATGTTAAAATAAGTACTCCTATAAAAACACCTAAAAGCACATTATTTTGTATAACGAAAAATTCATCAATCAAATCTGAAATACTTTTTTGAATCAACTGATTAGCAAAAATAAATAACTCTTTTAAAACAATCATTGCTTCCATAAATGCTGCGCAGGAAATACCTAGGCCTTGACACAAAACAAGAGTTACCATCTGCCATAATGAAGCCCCCAATGTTTGTAAAATAGCAAAATATTTTTTTCTTTTAATGGCCATCAAATATAAAACAACACCTAACAAAAAGCAGGCTGTTACAACTGATAAAGAACTAAAACAATAAAGGATCCATTCAATTTGTTGAAATTTTTCATCAATGCTTGAAGATAATGAACTATTTGCAAGTTTAAATTGATATAAAGGATATTTATTTTTTAAATCTTTTAAAATATTTTTATCTTTTACTTGCAAAAAAGCAGTTTGCCCTACTTCTATTTGATAAAGTTCTTTTAATATTTGACTCATTGCATATTCATTAAAATAAACGGTCTCCATTAAAGTCTTTTTATTTTCAATCCCTACAATTTTAACTTTATAAAAACAAATTCTATTTTGATATTCAAAAAACAAATATACATCTTTATTTATTAAATTCTTCTGATGCGATAAATATAAAAGTTGTTCATAAGTAGATTTAGATAAAATGATTTCTTGAGCATTTTTTATCTTTCTTCCTTGAATTTTCTTTTGTGGTTGCTGAATATAATCAGAAATATAAAGTGTTTTTTTCATTTGATATTTTTTAGAAAAAGAGATTCCTAAAAAATCCACCTGATCATTTTGTAAAAAACGGTATTGAATTGCTGGATGTTGAATTTGTTTCAAATCATCCATCTTGATCATTTGATTATTTTTCTTTTTTAACATAATGGTTGTTGAAGGAATAATTTGTTCTAATTGCTGATGAATTTGTTTTTGTGTTGATTGAGTCAATGAAAGGGTCAATAAAATACTTAAAAGTGCTAAAAATAAAACTTGTACAACAATAAAAGAACTCTTCCACGTCATTTTCAATTCTTTCAA
>ENA-OOYX01001378-OOYX01001378.1-human-gut-metagenome-genome-assembly--contig:-NODE-1378-length-10607-cov-1.943328_pt1 | contig 10607 bp, 9 predicted proteins | sample MGYA00241182_ERZ501387 | MGnify/ENA primary metagenome ERZ501387 (study PRJEB25962, sample SAMEA2042740) | human gut metagenome | biome: human gut; feature: human-associated habitat; material: faeces...
CGGCAGTCCACATTTATATTACAGCAGAAATCACTTGTGTTACAGGTGCAAAGAAAACTGCGAAAGAGCAGTCAAAAATTCCATGGTAAAAAAACAAATTGAAAGTAAATACAGTTTTTATAAAATACATTGAAAAATAAACAATCTGGGGTTATATAGATAATATTGCAGAAGTATCAATAATGTGGGGATTTGCAAATGAAATCAGAATGGAAAACTGGGTTAAAAGCCAGAACGTCAGCAGATAATTTTTTGAAGAAAAGTCTTAGCAGCAATTATTTTACGTACCAGCAGATCTTTGAAATGCTTGTACCATTAATTATGGATCAATTCTTTGTGAGCATTATAGGTCTGCTGACAACCGCAATGATCAGTTCGTCCAGTCAGGAGTCGGTATCAGCAGTCAGTCTGGTGTCTCCAATCTACGCAATGACATATGCTATATTTAGTTCGATATCTGCGGCAGGTACTGTTATTATCGCTCAGTATAAAGGAAATGGAAATATGAATATGGTAAAAAAAGCCGCAGGACAGATTGTAATGTTTACGGTTGTGTCAGCCATCTTTTTTTCCATAGTACTTTCTTTTTTTGCGGGATCTCTTATCGATGCAATGTTTGCGGATGCGGATATCTGTGTCAAAAATAAGGCGACAGAATATTTGATTGGATGTGCAATTTCCTGCATTTTCCTTTCGCTATATATGGGATGCGTAGCAGTGTTCCGGGGGATTGGTCAGACAAAAATATGTTTAAAATTATCAATGATTATTAATCTCATTCATCTGTTTGCAAGTTTTATTTTTATAAATATTTTACGACTGGATATTATTGGCACATCGCTCTCCTTAAATCTGGCAAGGGTGATCGGTGGCGGAGTGGCGCTATATTGTCTGTTAGGGGAAAAGAGTGGGCTGAGTATCCGATTAAAGGATATTATGCGGATAAACGGAAGTATTTTAACCTCAGTAATTCAGACCAGTATCCCTTTTGCAATGGAGCAATTGTGTTTTAACGGAGGAGCCATTCTGGTATCAATGTTTATTGTAAAGCTTGGAACGAAAAGTGTGGCTGCAAACGCTGTTGCCAATTCCACTGTTGCGGTATTTTATGCAATGGGACTTGCAGTATCGAATCTCGCAGTACCTGTTGTGGGACAGTGTATTGGAGCCGGTGACCGAAGAATGGCAAAAAATTATGGAAAGAAAATGATCTGGCTTGGAGAGTTCTCAATTTTATTGTCATTAGCAGTTATGGTTCCATTTTTAAAATTAATATTAGGGTTATATCAGGCTCCGGCGGATACCATTGGAGATATATACAAGCTACTGGTTATTATAACGCTGCCAATGGTATTATTTTGGTCAACATCCAATGTGCTTCCAAATGTATTGAGAGCAGCGGGAGATGTGAAATTTACTTCTTATGTTTCGCTTGGGGTTATGTGGATAGTACGTGTAGGATTAAGCTATCTGGTATCTATAAAATTAGGTGCAGGTATTGTGGGGGTATGGATTTGTCTGGGTATGGAATGGCTGATCCGAAGCATTATATTTTTATTCCGGTTTCATTCAGAAAAATGGTTAAAAACACTCTTTTAAAACATAAGAGTATTTTGAATAAGGTTGAAAAAATGTTCTATCGTTTTAAAACTACTTTCAAAAACAGCAGAATGATTGAAAATCAAATGTAGAGGGGCTATGCTATTGCTTATAAATGGAAAGAGCAACTATTCATAAAAGGAGAAATAATAAAAATGGACAGGCAGGCAATATTTGATCAGATAAAAGGCGGATTAATTGTTTCATGTCAGGCATTGGAGCATGAGCCTTTGTATACAAAAGAGGGCGGCATCATGCCTTTGATGGCAAAGGCTGCAGCACAGTCCGGAGCAGTCGGAATCCGTGCAAACACAGTACGTGACATCACACAGATCAAGGAAGCAGTAGACCTTCCGGTCATCGGTATCATTAAAAAAGACTATGAGGGAACACCGATGTACATCACGGTTACCATGAAAGAAGTGGATGAGCTGGTGGCATGCGGTGTGGATATCCTTGCGGTACAGGGAACAAGCGCATTAAGACCGGATGGAAGCACGGCAGCACAGTTTATCGAGGCAATCAAGGCAAAATATCCGGAGCAGCTTGTGATGGCAGACTGCGCAACCATCGAGGAAGGAATCGCATGTGCCAATGCCGGAGCCGATTTTGTCGGCACGACCATGCGTGGATATACACCGGAGACACAGGGCTGTGATGACATCGATTTTGATTTTATCCATGAACTTTCCGAAAAATGCCCGGCAAAGATCATCGCAGAGGGACATATCCACTATCCGGAGCAGGCAAAGAAGGCACTGGAGGCAGGAGCTTTTGCACTGGTAGTCGGCGGTGCGATCACAAGACCGGCGGAGATCACGGCAAGATTCGTGGCAGCGATCGAAAAATAAAAAAGGAGAAATTATGAGAATTGTGGCTGTGGATATCGGGGGAACAATGATCAAGTCCGGTCTCTGGAACGGAGAGACATTCGTGGAGCTGCGTGAGACAGAGACGTGCGCATCGGAAGGCGGAGCGGCGCTGATGGAGCGTGTCAAAGGACTGATCCATTCCTATCACGATTTTGAAGCGATCGGGATCAGCACTGCCGGGGAAGTGAATACGGAAGATGGAAGCATTTTTTATGCGAACAGCAATATTCCGGGATACACAGGCATGCCGGTAAAGCAGATCATGGAAGAGGAATTTTGTGTGCCTGCCGCAGTGGAGAATGACGTCAATGCGGCGGCTCTTGGCGAACTCCGTTCAGGAGCAGGTGCCGGATGCGATGATTTTTTATGTCTGACCTATGGAACAGGTGTCGGCGGAAGCATTGTGATGAACGGAAACGTTTACCCGGGGGCTTCTTTTTCTGCCGGAAGCTTTGGCGGAATGGTGATCCACCCGGAAGAAAAGGCGGGAACGGACAGTCTGGAGGGCTGCTATGAGCGGTGCGCTTCCACGACCGGACTGGTCAGACGTGTAAAAAAAGTCGATGGCGCTCTGGACAATGGCAAAAAAATATTTGCGGCAAAGGACAGACCGGAGATCAAAGAGCAGATTGATGCGTGGATCGACGATATCTGCACAGGTCTTGTAACGCTATGCTGTATTTTCAATCCATCCAGGATCATTCTTGGAGGAGGCATCATGGCGCAGGAGTATGTGCTTTCGGAGGTAAACCGGAAGGTGAAAGCGCAGATCGCACCGGGACTTAGGATCGTGGAGATCGTTCCTGCAAAGCTTGCAAACACGGCGGGCATGATGGGAGCAGTCAGTCTTGCGGAAAAGTTATTAGCATAAGAAAATCAGGGAGCAGGAGATGCAAAAATATAAATTGGGTAAGCATGAGGTAAGAGTTTGTGGAAAAGCGGTTGAAACAGATGCAGGAATAGAACTCGTACATTCAGGTTCATTTATTGAGTTTTATGGGGAAATTGGCAAGGTCAGCATGAAGATTTCAGGAAATGCTGATGAAAGTGATTTCGCAGCATATGTGGGTGTGTTTTTAAATGAGGGTGATACACCGGAAACAGTATGGAAAATACAAGATGGGCTGCATCATTACGAAATCTGTTGGACATCGGAGAAGAAAAATACAGTCGTAAAAGTTATGAAATTAACTGAAATGCAATATGGGGCAGTGCAGATCCATTCAGTTGATACGGATGGAAATATAAAACCAACAGAACCAAAGGAGCGAAAATTATTGTTTATCGGGGATTCCATTACTGCTGGTTATGGAGTGAACGGTGAGCAGTCAGATACTGTTTTTACAACAAAGACGGAAGATGTGACAAAAGCATATCCTTACCTGACAGCAAAGGAAGTATCGGCAGATCCATGGTATGTCTGCTGGAGTGGGGGTGGAATTATTTCCAGATGGATACCGCCGGAGACTGAATTGCCGCTTACGGATATTTTAATGCCGGAATTATTTGAGACAGGTAAGGATTTGGATTTTATCCCTGGTTTAATCTCAATCAATCTCGGAACGAATGATGCAAGTTATACTAGAGATGATGAGGGCAGAAAAGAAAAGTTTGGTGCCAGATATCTGGCATTTGTCCGGAGAATTTCAGAAGTATATCCGGATACACCAATTTTATTACAGTATGGCTTGATGGAGAGAACGTTACTGCCCGCAATACAGACAGTTGCGGAAGAATGCAGCAGGCAGGGAGTGAAATGCTATTTTTTAGAATTGCCGTTAATGAATAAAAACGATGGAATGGGAACAGGTGATCATCCATCGGTTATGACACACAAAAAAACAGCACATATTTTGAAAGAAAAAATATTAGAACTCATGGATTGGAAAGAGTAGCGAGAATTCTATGATATATTATCAGAATGAAACCAAACAGAATATGTTTAATTCCTATAACAATATGACACCGGTAGAACGAAGCATTGCAGATTTTTTTCTCAGCAATACGGAAAAAATGGATTTTTCATCTAAGAACATTTCCAAACGTCTTTATGTGTCGGAAGCAGCTTTGTCAAGATTTTCGAAGAAATGTGGGTATAAGGGATACAGGGAATTGATTTTTTCTTATGAAAAGGATTTGGAAAATGATATTCCGAAAGAGGATATGGAACCGGATATCAGTAGTTTTACGAAGAAGATAAAAGGAAGTTATGCGAGTATTCTTCAGGAAGAGTTTGGGTTGTTGAATGAGAAACAGATAAGGAAAGTAGTTGAGAAGCTGGAGAATGCACGTAAAATCTATATATTTGGAATAGGAAGTCCAGGGTTGATCGCAAAGGAGTTTCAGCAGCGTTTTATCCGCATCGGACTCCCGATGGAGGCAGTGACAGATGCGCAGTTAATGCAGATGTGTGCGGCGCTTACAGATGAAGAAACACTGGTGATCGCAATCTCATTGAGCGGAAAAACGAAAGAAGTGAACAACAGTGTGCGGATCGCAAAAAAGAAAGGTGCATCAGTGGTTTACATAACAATAAATGAAAGCGCTGAGACGGCAGAGTGCTGTGACGAATTGATCCGAGTGGCAGGAACGAAAAATGCAGAGGCTGGAAATATGGTGTCGCCACAGTTTTCGCTGCTTATGCTGTTTGATGTCTTGTTTGCATATTATTTTGCAAATAATACATATTATAAGGTAAAAAAATACAAAGAAACTATGTCCGCTGTTCAGGGAAATGCAGAATTAATGGAAGAAGAAAGTTCTTAGAATTGAAGTATGAAATCATATAGAGCATTTGCAGAAAAAGAGATAAGTGTAGAAATTGTCTGAAAGTAATTTCAGACAATTTTTGTTTTGGTCATATTTTATATTCTACTTTCCGAAAAGGCCAGACTACTTGTGCAAAATTGAGGTCATGTTATAATTGCAGCTATCAGGAACAGTTGAGAGGATAAAATATGAATCTTGCAATTTTGAATACGCAGCAGCAGGAACAGAAAGCAATTGAAGAAATGAAAAAATATACAGATCTTTTTCGTGAAGAGAAAAGTCTTGATCAGACTGCTGTCATCGAATTAAAGAACACAGACAGAGATGGCTATTTTATCCACAGAGAGGATGACAGGTATGTGGTGGAATACGGATGCTTGCCGGATATGTGCCGTGCACTGCTTCTTCTTTCAGGAATGGAACATCAGGTAAAGCAGGAGATCGGGGAAAAATGTAGTTTCAGTGATTTTGGCATTATGCTGGATTTGTCCAGAAATGCAGTACTGAAAACAGATACCATCCGGCAGATGATTTGTTATGCAGCCTGTCTGGGATATAAGTTTGTGGGACTTTACATGGAAGATACCTTTTTTGTGGAAGAGGAACCATATTTCGGATATATGCGTGGCAGAATGACTCATGAGGAAATCTGTGAACTGGACAGATATGCAAAAGAATTCGGAATTGAATTGAGACCATATATTCAGACACTTGCACATTTGAATCAGATTGTAAGATATGAGCAATATGACAGGATCACCGACACAAAAGATATTCTTTTAGTCGGTGATGAGCGTACAGAAACATTTTTAGATCATGTGATCAAAAATATATCGGAATGTTTTTCCACTGATTTTATCAATATTGGAATGGATGAAGCGGAGCTTTTAGGGGCAGGAAAGTACCTGACAAAGAATGGATTTAAAAAGAAGAGTGAGCTTATGATGGCGCATCTGTCGATGGTACTTAAGCTTTGCAGAAAATATCATTTAAGACCACAGATGTGGAGTGATATGTTTGTCCATATGCTGGACAATGGAGATAACAGCTTTACGATCCCGGAGGAATTACAGATTGTTTACTGGGATTATTATTCAACAGAAGAAAAGCGCTATCATGATAATTTTGAGAAACAGCTTCCAATCAGCAGAAGACTTGGATTTGCCGGTGGTGCATGGAAATGGACAGGATTTGTTCCTCACAATGCCTATAGTATTCTGGCTGGTGGGGCATCTATGAAGTCCTGTAAAGAATTTGGAATAGATTCTTATACAGTCACATGCTGGGGAGATGATGGGGCAGAAGCAAGCTGCTTTTCTGTATTGCCAACATTCTTTAAAGATGCATCGGTGGCATATGAAAGTCAGATGAACGACCGTTCATTTGAAAAGCTTACGGGGTACAAATTCAGTGAATTTATGAAGATAGATCTCGTGAATCCTTATCTTGAGGATGGCAGGATTCATAATAATTGCAGCAAATATCTGCTCTATAACGATCCGCTGATCGGAACGTTTGATTCTGTAGTGAAAGAGGATACAGCAGAAAGATTTGCACAGGCGGAAATATATATGGAACAGGCGGCTTCACATGGATGTCTGGCGTACATGTTCAATAATATGCAGCTGCTATGCATAGTGTTAAAGCATAAAGCTGATCTCGGGATAAGAATCCGAAAGGCTTACACGGAGGGAGAAAAAAAAGAACTACTTGCAATTGCAAGGGAAGATATCCCGGTAATCCGCAGAGAACTCGATGCATTTTATGTTGCGTTCGAAAAGCAGTGGAAGAGAGAGAATAAATCTTTCGGATTTGAGATACAGACCATCCGTATCGGAGGATTAGACAGAAGATTGGCAGACACGGCAAGAATTTTAAAGCAGTATGCAAATGGAGAACTTGCCTGTATTGAAGAACTTGAAGAAACATATCAGCCATTTTGTTACTTCGAGAAAAATAATATCGAAGAACTTAACTATAATTTATGGTCAGATATTGTTTCACCATCCGTGATCGGATGAACAAGAGATTATAAACCGGACAGGTTTATATAGATTATTTTCTTAAGGAGGAAAAAATATGAAAAAGAAACTTTTAAGTACACTTTTATGTGCAGCTATGGCAGTTTCCATGCTCGCTGGATGTGGTGGCAGTGACAGCAACGCAGCAGCAGACAACAGCACAGCATCAGACGCCACAGAGACTACTGCAAGTGCGGACAATCAGGCATCAGGAGAAGATGTAACAATTGAGTTCTGGACAATCGATCTGAAAGCAGCATTCGGTGATTTCTTTAATGACATGATCGCCCAGTATGAAAGCGAGAATCCGGGTGTAACAGTTAACTGGACAGACGTTCCTTATGGAGATATCCAGTCCAAACTTGTCACATCCGTAGCCGGAGGAGCAGCGCCGGACGTTGTGAACTTAAACACACAGTTTACTTTAACATTAGCCGGACAGGGAGCATTAGTTGATCTGAACAAAGAAGCTACAGATGAGCAGAAATCTATTTATATCCCGGATCTCTGGGATTCTGCCAAGATTGGTGATTCCGTATATGCATTCCCATGGTACGCATCACCGGACATCATGTTCTATAATCAGGAATTATTTGATAAGGCAGGAATAGAAGTTCCTACAACATTTGATGAGGCATTAGAAGAAGCAGAAGAGTTCTACAACAAAACCGGTGCATACCTCTTTATGCCGGATGAATTCTTTAATATCCTCTTTGAGGAAGGCATTGATGTATTAAATGCAGATAAGACTGCAGCAGCATTTAATACACAGGAAACGGTTGACCTGTTGAACAAATACAAAGAGTATACAGATAAAGGGGTCATTCCTAAGACAAAATGGGGTGACTGGGATGAGATGTTAAAGCTTTTTGAATCCGGAAAACTGGCAATCGTAAGCTCTTCCGGTTCCTCACTTTCCAGAATCAAAGATGAGGCTCCGGATATTTATGAGAAAGTTGGTGTATCCACACCATTAACAGGTAAAAATGGATTATCCAGAAACCCATTAATGAACCTTGTTGTTCCGGAAGCAAGCAAAAACCATGAAGCAGCAATCGCATTTGCTAACTATGTGACAAACGATGCGAACCAGCTTGCATTCTGTAAAGAAGTTTCTATCTTCCCGTCAACAACAGCAGCAAGTGAAGATCCATATTTCACATCTGACACAGCGACTCTGGAAGGACAGGCAAGTGCAATGTCTGCAAAGGCAAGCTTAACCTCTAAAGACTTTTCATTAGGAATTGGAGATCAGTCCAATATCCAGACCGCTGTTGATAAGGCATATGAAGCAGCGATCACTAATGGTGATGATGTTCAGACTGCATTAGATCAGGCAGAAGCAGATGTAAATGGAATCCTTGCTGAACTTGAATAGAATATAGCAGGGTAAATTGATGCACCGCCCCAGGATAGATATCGGTTCCTGGGGCGATATCATACAGGAGGGTTTTATTTATGACCGGAAAACATTCGAGTGTGCAGAGAAGACAGACATTAAAAGCATATGGATTTATGACACCTGCACTGATTATTATTATTTTATTTACCATAATACCGATTATCGGAAGTCTGGTATTGATGTTTTATGATTATTCTGTACTTGGACAGACAAAATTTGTAGGTCTGAAGAACTTTGTGAAAGCCTTTCATGACAGGGTATTTTGGATTTCAATTAAAAACTCCGTTATTTTTGTAGTCGTTGTTCCTATTATTCAGATTTTATCAATTCTTTTAGCAGTATTAGTAAATAAGAAATTACCAGGAATCGGGATTTTCCGTACTCTGTTTTATATACCGGTTGTTACTTCTATGGTAGCGGTTTCTATTATGTGGGGATTTATTTTTGATACCAGCGGTATCATCAATACAGCATTAAAAGAATGGAAAGTCATTTCCATGCCGCTTGGATTCTTAAGTGATAAAAACACGGCCATGATATGTTTAATGTTTATTACTATCTGGCAGGGACTTGGTTATTATATGATGATGTATCTGGCAGGTTTACAGGGGATTCCTCAGGAACTCTGTGAGGCAGCAACCATTGACGGAGCCAATGCAGTAAAAGTATTTACAAGAATAAAATTACCAATGTTGAAACCATACATTTGGTTCTGTTCACTGAATTCTGTTATTTCGGCAATCGGAGTATTTGATGTTGTGTTTGTATTGACAAAGGGTGGTCCGAATGACGCTACAATGGTTATCAATTATTACTCATATACGAAAGCTTTCTCGGATTTCCAATTTGGGTATGCAGCAGCCATCGGAGCAGTACAGGCAGTTGTCACAACAATGTTAAGTATTGTAGTATTTGTATATGGTAAGAGAGGAGGTATGACAAACAATGAATAAACTTGTCATGAAAAGAAAAGCAAAAAAAGCCGCAGATTACTTTTTTACCTATTTATTGCTGATTGTCATTGCGATCATCTGTGCCGGACCATTTATCTGGTTATTACTGTCTTCGTTAAGAACAGGAGCCAATATTTACAATCTCCATTTTAGTATCAGTGATTTTTCGTTTTCCAACTATACCGGAGTTATGGAGTATATGAATCTCCCAAAATACATCTGGAACACGGTGATCATCACTTTTGGCGGAATTATAATTGACGTTGTATTTTCTTCCCTTTGCGCATATCCACTTGCAACTATGGAGTTTAAAGGAAAAAATATAATATTTACGATATTGGTTGGAACGATGATTATTCCGGCAGCCGCAGGCATGATCATCAACTATCTGATCATTACGAAAATGCATTTACTGAATACAATGTTAGGCGTTATTCTTCCATCATCCACAAAAGCCTTTAGTATTATTTTACTTCGACAGGCATACCTTGGCATTCCAAAGGAACTGATTGAAGCTGCAAAATTAGATGGTGCCGGAGAACTGAAAATCTGGAAAAATGTTATGATTCCGGGAATACTTCCAAGTGTATCAACAATCGTTATTTTTGACTTTATTGCAAACTGGAACGCATTCTTATGGCCGATCATCGTATTACAGGATCCGGAGAAATATCCTCTGGCAACAGCACTGCAGTACTTAAATGGTTCGTTCAGCTATAAATTTGGATATGTTGCATCAGGTACAATTATTTCCATCATTCCGGTGCTGATCGTATTCATGATGTTCCAGAAAAATTATATTGAGGCAGTCAGCGGAGCTGTAAAGGGATAAATTATGGATCAGGTTTACGAAGTCTGGATTGAGATCCAGGCAAATAAAAAACTCATTTCAGATAGTGTAAAATTCCGTGAAGCAATGGAAAAATGCAAAAAAGCCGGAATGACAGGAATTATCTTAAGCGTCAAGGACACGTCAGGGTTTGTTCTGTAC
>ENA-OOYX01001379-OOYX01001379.1-human-gut-metagenome-genome-assembly--contig:-NODE-1379-length-10601-cov-1.594443_pt1 | contig 10601 bp, 7 predicted proteins | sample MGYA00241182_ERZ501387 | MGnify/ENA primary metagenome ERZ501387 (study PRJEB25962, sample SAMEA2042740) | human gut metagenome | biome: human gut; feature: human-associated habitat; material: faeces...
GATCGGCGGACTTATCCAGAAGCACCGAAGCGGTGATTCAGTATTTGCATTTGGTCCATATCTCTCCATAGGGATTGCTGTTGCAGCTTTGTACTCAGAGCAGATCGGCTCATGGTACATGGACTTTACTGGTCTTAACGAGATGATGAACGAAGCAATGCTGATAATAAGATAATTGCACAAATTCCGCAGTTTGATACTGCGGAATTTTTTTGCTCAAAAAATCCTCTTAATAGAAGTTTTCTGTTAAGGGGATTTTTTCAGCAATCAGACCCGTGGAGGGGTCTGATTGAGAAAAGAAATTACTGTACCTTAGATACTGTAATATCAGATGGGTTAAGTGAATACTTTGAAAGATCCTCAGTATACTTTGGATCGTTGTACTTCTTAAAATACAACGTAACTGTGACGGTTCCACCCGCTGGAATAAATACACAGTTTGATGGGTTATTCAAATCGTTGTTCGTTGTAAATCCACAAACCTTATCATTTGGAATTTTCAATCTCCAATCCGCCTGCATCTGATCAAATGCAAAACCAACATTAGCACTTAAAGACCAGATCTTTACAACATCAGAACCATTATTCTGTATTGTTATATCATAGTCTATCTCACCATCATTGATTTTTCTTGCGATACTGCTGATAACGTACAAATCATTTGTCGGTTTTGAAATGAAGGTTGCCTCAAAAACAGTATCTGATGTTATAACCTTAGTAGATATATCATCGCTTGTTCCTTCTACGACCCAACCGCCAAATATCTTATCAGCGTCTGACGAAACAGGGGTAGCTCCTGGATAATTTGCATACTGTCCATCAGAAACATAAATAGTTGAGGCATTTATTAAAGAACCGTTTAATTTAAACTCAACCTTATGCTTGTTCTGTACAACTGGAACGAAAATAACTGAGTTATCTGTAATAGAAACATCAGTAAGACCCTTTGAGTTATCTGATTTGTATACCCACTTAACAAAATCCTGTTTTATAGTATCCATATCAGTTGGAATTCCCGGGTCATTTGCAAAGTCGCCATCATAGACTTTTGTTGTTGTAAATGTAGAACCGTTGATATTCTCAAACGTTACATTAAATTGGTCTTTCGGTGCAACAGGCGGATAAACACAGGAGAATACCATATCCTTATTTATTGTTACGCCTGTTGTAAAATCAGCAACGTTATTCTTGCTGTCTACCCAATAAGGCGTGCCATAACCTGTTCTTGATGACATAGAAGGTGGAGCTTTATAAACTGTACCCGCCTTGACAGACTTAGTATCTATCTGTTTACCACGAAGCGTTGAATCAGGGTCGCTTGCAGAGTAGATAAACTTTACACTGTATGTTTTTGAACTTGAAACTGTTGTCTTATCGTAGAAAATATAAGTATATGTGTTTGAAGCGTCAAGGCTGTAATACTTTTCCTGCTGAGCTGTGCAACCTGCAGGAGCAGTGGTTGCCTGAGGATATGTGACATAATCAGGAGCTACAGAGAAATCTTTATAGTCATTAACATTGTATGAATCACCTTCATCTATGTTAATATTTGTGAGATTTACTGCTGCATCCTTTTTATACTTTGTTTTCGTAAAAGTATAGCTTCCGTTCTCATATGTTGGCTGATAAGCTGTAAGAGAAACGTCGAGAGTATACATTTCCTCAATTTTGCTGATACTTGCATCGATATCAAACTTATAATTGTCGTAAAAATCAACGCCTCTTGCAACAGCAGAATTATTAAAGTTTAAGCCCTCTGTATTTACATTACCTACATTGAGGATACAGCCTTTTGCACCCATTCTCTTTGCGGCTGTATCCGTGTCGCTGCCTGAATAGTTTTTCAGACTATAGCCACGAAGATTATTATTGTCAATAACGATACAGTTTGAATAGGTCACACCGCTTGCACCGATAGTACCAGAGTTTGAAACATCAGGCACACCAATATAATCTTTAAGCACAAGAACATTGGTCGAATATCTAAGCTCATCATCAAGATAGTCTATAAGACCTGAACCTATGATATTGCTTTCCATTGTTGCATCAGCGTCATGATAAACATTATTTGCAGGTTTGATCATATTAAGGATAGCTCCGAGGATCACGCCGAAAATCGTTACCACAACGATAAGCTCAACAAGGGTAAAACCCTTGCGGTTTTTATTCATTTTCAAGATCCTCCCTCCTTATGGTGTTGATTGTGCATCGTCATATTCAGCCTGGTTTTTGTAATCAGAGCCACCCATATAATGGATAACTACATAACCTGTAGCTTTACCTGACGCATCTTTTTCAAGATAATGGTCAAAGGTCGCATCTGTGATCTTAAATGCAGCTGCATCGGCTGTTGGAGTGCTGCTGTAAAGATCAGATGACTGTGAGAAGCCGAAATAATCGCTTCCTGTTACGCCTGAAAGCACAACGCCAAACTGCTGATTTCCACCGTCACCGATAGGGATAAGAAGTGAATTTCCTGATGAGTTATTATTTACATCAAAGAACTTTCCGCCTGTAAGCTCAGGCGTAAGAGCATAGAAATTCATATCTGCCCCTGAATTGTTATAAAACTTTACCCAGTAAACGCTCTTTTCAGGATTAGGCGTAATGTTTATGTCCTTACCCTGAAGAAATTTGAGCTGATAGCCTGCGTCTTCATCAATATTATTAAGCTTTGCTTTAAAGCCATAGGCTGTAGTATTGAACTTTATACCGCTTCCAAAGTCTGCCTCAAGGGCAAACTCATTTGTAGTTTTGCCACTTGAAGAGAACTTGTTTACCTTCAACTCGTTCATATTGACGGTCTTGTTATCATTATACTGCTCGGCATTTACTGCCTGAGTATACATTTCATTGTTGCGGTAGTAGTTTTCAAGATTCTGTTTTTTTGCCGCTACAGCAACTGTAACAAGCATAGCTGACATACCTGACAAAAGTGCCATTGCTATGATGACCTCTACAAGAGTCATACCCTTTTTATTTTTGCTGTTCTTTTTCATGAGTATACTCCTTTCAATTAATAGTGATCATATCTGTCAAGAGTATATCCGAACGCTGAATCGTCCTTACCGCCCTTCGCATTCTGCATTACAGAAGTAGTTGAAGGCTTAGTGTATACATAGAACGCTGTATTGGCGTTACCAAAGCTGTTTGCGATAACTACGCCGACCGCACAGCACTGAACGGTCATTTTTCCGCCTGCTGAGTCTGTTACCACAAGTCCGCCAAGACCGCTTGTTGCGATATTAACGATAGCCTGTGGTGAATAGAATGAGCCCTGGAAGAAGCTTTGATCTGTAGCGTTAAGTGTTGTGTTCTCACCAAACAGGAAGATGATGCTGCTGTTTTTCGGTCTGTAAGAGCCTGCAACATCTACAGATGTAGGGTTGAGAACAAAGCCGCTCTGTGGTAAGCCAGGGTTACCCTTTGTATTATTGAGAACAGAAGAATCAAACATACGAACGTAAGTATCATAATCAAATACCTTAAGTCCCTTAAAGCTATAGTTACAAGCACTAGAGCCTGAATGCTGTGACTTGCCTGTTACTGAGTCGATACCATTAAGTGTAATAGCACTGCCTGAGTCTGAAACAAAATAGCAGTTGTATTTTCTGTCACCTGTAGTCGTATCAATTATAGTTGAACGATTTCTAACAACTATTACAGGTGACCATTCTGCTCCAAGATTAAGACCATTCTGAAGTCTTATAACGATATCACCCGAAGAATCAGAAACATCAACGAGGATCCTTGAACCATTGCCATAATCATTGAACGAAAGATCAGATGCCCATGTACAGCTTGATGTTATTCTCAATTTGTAGCGGCTTGTAACTGGAGTCTTAGCTCCTGTTCCTGTAAGGTCTATTAGCTCAGTAAGCGTGTAGTCAACATTATTCCAATAGCTTGGATCGCTTGCAAAGGTATTGAAAGTTTTAGTGTTTGAGCCATCATAGAAAGCCTGATATTCATCAGAGATCGTTGTCACATTAGTATCATTGCTCATGAAGAAATCTTCCGGATAATATACATAGGCATCAGCAGATACAGGTATCTGTGGCTTTGCGTCACGACCTGCTTTGCTAAGAACAGCTCCTTCATGAATATTTGAAGCCTGGCAGACGATCTTATCTTTACCCGTGATAGTGCCGGTAACATAAACTGAGCCTGTTACCTTAAGTGACTTTGTGACATTAAGATCACCCTCGACATAGAGAGAGCCATTGATCGTCTGACCATTTGCACCAAATGTTGCATCGCCATTATAAGCACCTGCGCCCTTATAAACGTAGAAGTTACCATACTGTGTATAGTCATTTCCGCCAATGTTAGCTTCACAACAGAACAAATCGACATCAAAACCTGAAGAACCAACGTCCATATGGTTTGAAGTGGAAAGCTTCTGACCGATATTAACATAGTTATATCCGTCTGCTCTTGCCATTGTGGAGTTGATGCGGAATTCATTTGAAACATCAAGGTTTTCAGAAATTGTAACAGTTGAACCCTGCTTTTCATCTACAAGACTAGGCTTGAGCATGATAAGAGGCTGAGTTGAAACCTCCAAAGAACCATACATAAGATAAGAACCATAGATACTGGTATTGTTTGTAAATCTATAGACCTTACCAGTTGTATTATTGATACCAGCCATATCACCGATAACGTTAAGGTTATCGTAACCTGCGCCGCCGTTACCAACAAGCTCGATAGTATTTGTATACTCGGCAGGCTTTGTAACTGACTGCGTGGAAATATGAGCTGCTACCTTTTCAGTTTTTCCCAGATAAGTAGTTTCACAGGTAACAACGATATTTGCAACACTTGTACCCTCCTGTGCTACAGTTATCTTTGTGGTACCGATATTATCGCTTTTACCGTCACCGCCGTTGTAACTTACAGTAGTAGTAGTACCCTTACCGCTGTTAGCACTTGCCAGCTTTTTAAGGTTATCTATGGCCTTTTTCTGCTGAGCCTTTGCAGTAGGGTCATTGGTAGGAGCAGTATCAGTTTGTATCTGATTAATAAAGCTTTCAAGAGTAGATGAAGCTGTCAGATAAGCCTGTTTGCTCTTATAGTTATCATTTGTTTTTGTCCTGTTTACCGAAACAAAAGAAACAGTTGCAGTCAAAAGTATTGACAGCATGAGCATGACAGCAACCGCTGTGAAAAGCACGACTCCGGGTTTGTTTCTTTGTTTCCTCTTCGGAGTATTCTTCATATTAACCACCTTTCTTAGTTTTATTATCACTTATGCTATACTTTTTTCATTTTACACAGGTTGATTACTTATATAAAATTTTTAATCATTATATAGCACTAATTGGCAGGATAAGAAATATTCCTTATCCTACCAAATAGTTTTCTCTTAGCTGGCAGAAGGATCAGCAAGCTTCTTCAGAACGTACATATTCAGTGTCATAGAGCCTGAGATCTCGCTCTCATTGACATTTTCAATGTTAACATTCTCGATTACCATGCTCTTTTCGTTGTTTGTCGTCAGGTTGTCAGCAAAATTCTTGAAACCTGAAAGCGAGCTTTTGAACTGAATGTTAAGGCTATAGTAACCTATTGTCTGTGCAGCTGTTTCATTGGTATCAGCTGCATTTGCATCTGTGTTTGCGTCTGTGTTTGCGTCTGCAGCTGATGAATCAGTTTTGCTTGCATTATTGTATTCATCTACCTTAGTGTCAAAATCAGTAGCTGTTGCTGTTGACTCATAAGCAAAAGGCGAAAGAACTGTGCTGCCGTATGATGAAATAGTCATATTGGAGTTTTTGATCTTTACATCATCAACATTAAAAAGCTCACGAACCTTATCAGTAGCCTTGTATGCTACCTGATAATCATAGAAGTTAGCTGCGACCTGTGAGGTGCTTGTATAAAGTGTCTGAATCTCAGCGGCAAGGTTCTTATCCTTGTCTACCTGATCTTCAAGCTCGCTGAGCTGTACCTTTGCTGATTCCAGATCACTGCTTGCCTGACTACACTCATCAATGGCAGGCTTAATAAAAAGCATAAAACCTGCAACAATTATAAGCAGTACGAATACTACTATCAAAATCATTTTATCACGATAATTCAACTTCATAATTATTCACCCTCGCCCTCTTCTTTAAGATAAAGTGTCAGCGAATCAAGCGTTACGCCTGAGCTGCCGTCTTCACCGATCGAATATCCGTTGTATCCTACATCTTCCTGGAAGAGTCCTGTACCTACAAGGGCATCGATTGCTGTTTTTACATCTGACTGATCATCAAGCTCAACCTTAGTAAGTGTTACTGTACCAGCTTCAAGGTTATATGTAAAGCCTTCATACTTGAAAGAACCATGAGCTTCCTTGATATCGTCAAACATCTCACTTGACACGACCGGAAGTGTTTCAAGAGCTGCATTTGCTGATGTAACATAGTTTGAATAATCCTGCATGATCTTCATCTTATTGTGAAGTATCTGGTTCTGGGCGATCTTCTCATTGCAAACAGCTATCTTATCATTAGTCTTGTCTATATCTTTCTCGATAGAACTCTTCCTGAGATTAATAACAAGTGTTGCACCTGCGATAAGCACTGCGGCTGCCGCAGCGAAGATACCGCCTGTCATGAGCAGCGAACCCATTCCGCTGTTGCCGCCCTTACCTGTGGACTGATCGACTTCGAGGAGGTTGATCTTCTCTGTTGCCTTGTTTCTCTTATAGAGAGCACCGATAGCATTAGCGAATACTGTAAACTCGAAGTTCTCGAAACCTGTGATCTGAGCAGGCACACCGAGAACGGAAGCCTTTATATCAAGACCGTCAAGAGCGTCAACGAGTTTGATGTAGTCCTCGATAAAGCCATAGAGAATAACATTTTCAAGTCCTGAACCGCCTCTTGCCTTATTGAACTGCTCCATTCTGAAGATGTTCTCGTTAAGAGCTTCAGTGATATAATCGTCAGAATCATAATCTTCTTCTGAGATAGGAACGTATCTGGCGAATGCCATCTGTCCATTCTCAAAAAGTGTAAGACCAAGGAAGTTCTTATCGATCTGGCAAACCAACAGTGGCATTTTCTCCATGTTGGACTTGTCAGCAAGAACGATTCTTGCGATAGAGTTACATCCGATGTTAACAGATCTGAGGTTCATGCCCATAATGTTATAAAGCTTTCTGTAGCTTTCAACTATCGTACTAGGGCAAGCTGTTGCAAGTACCTTCACTGCACCAGGATTATCCTCACCTGCTTCACCTACTACTGTATATGAGATAGAATACTCATCTGTGATACCCATTTCCTGGCTCATATGGTTCTGTACCATAAGCAGGAACTCATTACCCTTTGCCTTTGGAACTACAAGCTCCTTGAATACGATGTTGCTCGATGAAAAAGTAACGATAGCGTCCTTATCCATCATATCCTCAGCCTTGATCTGAGTGAGCAGTAACTCAGACAGACCTGAAAGGTTGATGACCTCACCATTAAGGATCATATCCTCAGGAATGTCTACCTGCAAAGATCTCTCGATCCTTATCTTGTTAGAGGAGTTATCACCTTTAACAATGTTGATTTGTCTATCAGAAATATCAAATGATAGCATTTATTCCTTCACCTCTTAAATTATTTTTCAAAACAAATATCTTCCCTCTCCATTTTAAAGGAGAGGAGATATTTAAAATTAACGAACATAAAATGCAGACCCTTAGTTTTCCAGACCTGACAATGAACCGTAGAGCAGTGGGAAGATACCCGCAAGGCAAAGACCGATCGCAACACCCATGAATACGATGAGCAATGGTTCCATAAGTCCTACAAGTCTTGTAACGGCTGCGTCTGCTTCTTCCTCATAGTAGTCAGCAGTTTTCTCAAGAATCTCATCGAGAGCACCTGATTCCTCACCGACATAGATGATGGAAGTAAACATTCCTTCAAATATCTCTGTTTTTGCAAGTGACGCTGAAAGCGGTGCGCCCTGCTTAACTTCATCAACTACCTGAATGAACATCTTATCAACATAAGCATTTCCAAGTATTCTTGACGAACGTTCAAGACACTCTACCATTGGGATACCGCTTGAATAAAGTGATGAAAGAGTTCTTGCGAAACGACCCTCGTAGATCTTTACCATAAGCTTTCCGGCGGCAGGCATCTTTATCTTTATGTAGTCAAATTTAAGTCTGACTGACGGTACTTTCAAGGCGTATATCCAACCGAATATCAAAACAACGACCACGATAAGAATGATATACCATTTTGCCTTGAAAAAGTCACTGAATGAGAAGAGAGCCTTAGAAAGTGCAGGCATCTGATCCTCTGGCATAAGACCTGCAAATATAGGCATGATGAACGTAAACATACCGATTACCATGACGATACAAAGAACGCCAAGTATGATAGGATAAGTCATCGCACTCTTTACCTTATTGTTCAGCTTGTTTGAGTTTGCATAGTAATCGCTCAGACGCTGCATTGTCATATCGAGCGTACCTGAGGTCTCACCTGCGTCTACCATTGAGATGAAAAAGTCCGGAAAGCTTCCTCTTCTTGTATCGAGGGCCTCGGTAAAGCTCTGACCTTTCTGAACATCGTCATAAACGCTTCTCCAAACATCCTTTGCACCCTTATTCTCCTCTTCCTTATAGAGAATGTCGAGCGCTTTAACAATGGTAAGACCCGATGTCATCATTGCCGCAAGCTGACGGCAGCAGAAAGCAAGTTCCTTAGTATTGAACTTGTGCACAGATTGTTTGCCTGCACCGCCCAATGCTTCTGTATAACTTATACAGAAAAGACCTTGTTCGTGGATCTTGTCCAGTACTTCCTGTGCATCCTCAGCCTCATAGATACCCTTTATGGTTTTTCCCGAGGTATCCTTAGCAACATAGGAAAATTTCTTCATAATATGTAGATACACCTCCACTTATTTATACATTTTGTGCATTCATAACAAAAAACTTTAAAAATACACAAAACGCATTTTTATAATTATAACATTATTTTCATCTTTTCGCAAGTGATTGAGTGCTTTTTAAGCGTTAATTTATTTACAAAATAATCTTCACAAATTTATCGAATTTGTACAAATAGAATAATTAAACTAACATTTTAAATAGTATTTAACATTTAAAGCGAGTTCATACAGATTTCTGATAGTAAATACTCTTATTTATGTTCAAATAATACAATTTATACTTTCCTTCATCATAATTACCACGCAATGGTAAAGATTTCATACTTTTGAGAATGACAGGATGCTTATGAACATACACTTTATAGGCTATCAGATAGAAACAATAGGACGCTGCAAGAAGAAGTCCTATGCCGAGGATCACACTTACAAGGTAGTTCATGCCCACGCCTTCATTCAGCCATATACACGGATAATAAAGCACCTTATAGAAGATATCTCCCTTGCCCTCCTGACTGAATGAATCCCTGAATATTGCAGGAATAAAATACACTAGAAGCATAAGAAGATACACTATTGTAATATTGACCCAGCTCCAATTTTCATATGCGGCATGGCGTTTTCCGTCGTCATAAAAAAGTCTTAAGAAAAATATAAGCATGACCGCAAAGCCTATAAATGAGTCTACATTACTATTTGTCATAAAGCTTTTGAAAGCAGATGTGCTTGACGGAAATACCGTAACCAGAGCCGGTATCAGCACAATGCCTGCAAAGGCTGAAAACAGCGTAAGAACGATCATTATCCCTATTCTCGACAGAATGTACTTTAAAAATTTTATTGGCTCCATAACTACCTCCGTTTTATTCTTTTGCTTTATAAAGTCTTTATGCTTTACATCTCATCTTACACGATAAAGTTTTCAAACTTTACATCTTTCAATTATCTGACATAGTTTTATCAAAGAGTTTATCCACAAGCTCTCTTAGATATATATTTTCTGTACGCTCAAGATTAGGGTCTGCGTTTCTGATAAGCTGTGCGGCTTCCTGTGCTTTTCTTAGTATATCCATATCCTGTGACATATCCGCTATCTTCAATGCAGGAAGGCCATGCTGTCTGCTTCCAAAAAAGTCACCGGGACCTCTGAGTTTAAGATCTTCCTCAGATATCTTAAAGCCGTCGTTAGTCTTGCCCAAAATTTTAAGTCTTTTCACGCTATCCTCATTCACGTTGTCTGTAATGAGGATACAACTTGATCTATATTTACCTCTTCCCACACGACCACGAAGCTGGTGAAGCTGGGAAAGACCAAATCTGTCAGCATTTTCTATTACCATTATTGCCGCATTAGGCACGTCAACACCTACCTCCACAACTGTTGTGGAAACGAGCAGGTCTATTTTATGCTCCTTGAAGTCGTTCATGACCTGTTCTTTCTGAGCACCGCTCATTCTGCCGTGAAGAAGTCCCACAGTGTAATCTTTAAACGTACCCTGAGAAAGCTTTTTAGCATAGGTCTTAACGTCCTGCAAGTCCATATCACTTTCCTCTATCATTGGACAGACTATATAACCCTGTCTGCCCTCGTCAAGATATTTTTTAACATAGTTAAAAGCACGCTCGCGAAGCTTTCCTGTAACGGCATATGTTTCAACGGGCTGTCTGCCCTTAGGAAGCTCTTTCAGTACAGAAATATCCAGGTCGCCGTATAT
>ENA-OOYX01001401-OOYX01001401.1-human-gut-metagenome-genome-assembly--contig:-NODE-1401-length-10470-cov-2.225732_pt1 | contig 10470 bp, 10 predicted proteins | sample MGYA00241182_ERZ501387 | MGnify/ENA primary metagenome ERZ501387 (study PRJEB25962, sample SAMEA2042740) | human gut metagenome | biome: human gut; feature: human-associated habitat; material: faeces...
ATAATTCCAAATTCTTTGTAAAATTTCTTTCTGGCTTCTTTATCAACAGAAGCCTTTTTTACATCTTCTATTCTATTATTTTGCAATAAAAGATTTATAAGTTTTCCTAGTCTTGCCTCACCCATATTTACAAGATGTTCTGCTACTGTATCCATAGTATTGTACTCTCCTTTCTCCTTCTCTGCCAGAATTTCTTCATAACGCTCATCCCCCGTCATAGCAGATAATAATTTTAATACTTCATCCACATGTTTAATTTCTGTTTTGTCATCTGATACATAATCTTTATTCTTTCTCTTGTGTACAAAGAAATTTGCTACAATTTTAAAATCGCTTTTAAATCTTGTAATCTCTTCTTCCGTCAACCATGCAATATTAAAAACTGTGATTTTATAGTCATTAACATACTCTCCCAAACCCTCCGGAATGTATATCACATCCTTTAAATGCGTTGGTTTATCCCACATCTTATCTGTACCAAAATATAAAACAATTGTCAATACTGCAACTGGTCTTTTTCTTTTCTTCTGCAATTGACTGCGATAAGAGGCACCATCATAACCTAATATACGAAGCGGCATATATTTCTCCGGTAAAGTTTGATTTTCCATGCCATATATGGCAAATTCAATATCACGCTCTTTCCAGAGTTTGACGATATCCCTTTCCTGTTCATGCAGTTTATTTTTTCTGTTGTATCTTTCTCGCCCAAACCTTCCTCTCTTTCTTTGCGAAGTTTCCGGAAAGCCCTCAATATCTGTATCTAACAATTTTTTAGGATTTCATGCCGATCTGGCAGAAATAACTCGTACTATAACACTTATTTGAAAAAAAGATTTTGCTATCTGCAATATTGAATGTAACTGATGTATACACAATTGTCAAGAAATCCTTTTCTAATATTTCCTATTTCACTATTTTATGGTATTTTATAACTATGTGTGCCCGGCTTGATTTTATATCAAAATAAATACGGCACCATTTTATAAGGAGGTTTCACATGCGTGTTGAAGAACGATTATTAAAATATGTCTCTTACTGGACAACTTCTGACGAGGAATGCCGACAGATTCCATCTTCGGAAAGACAGTTTGAGTTAGGAAAAGTGTTAGAACAGGAATTGCGAGATCTCGGTTTAGAGAAAGTCACTTTAACCGATCACTGCTATGTTTACGGACTGTTGCCGGCAACGAAAGGATATGCTGACAAGCCTGCTGTCGGTTTTATTTCCCATATGGACACTGCTCCTGATTTTTCCGGAAAAGATGTCAAACCACAGATCATTCCGGATTATGACGGCAATGATGTTCTTTTAAAAGGAAGCGGCGCTTATCTGAAAGTATCCGATTTTCCTACACTTAAAACATTAAAAGGACGCACACTGATCACTACAGATGGAACAACCCTGCTCGGCGCCGACGATAAAGCCGGGGTTTCCGAGATCATGACGGCAGTGGAACAGATCATCACAGAAAAAATACCTCACGGCGACATCTGGATCGGCTTCACACCGGACGAGGAAGTCGGAAGCGGTGCTGATTTATTTGACCTTGACTATTTTAAAGCCAGATTTGCCTACACCGTTGACGGCGACTACGAGGGCGAAGTTGCCTATGAAAACTTCAATGCCGCAAGTGCTTCTTTTGAGATCAATGGCGTCAATGTCCACCCTGGAGAGGCAAAAGATATTATGATCAACGCTGCCCTTGTCGGCTGTGAGATTGCATCTCTTCTTCCTGAAAATGAGACTCCTGCCCATACCGAAGGCAGAGAGGGATTTTATCATCTGACTGATTTTAGCGGAGACATCGCCCACGCCAAAGTGAATTATATCGTGCGCGACCATGACAAAGCCACTTTTGAAAAACGTCTTGATACCCTGCGTGGCATTGAGCAAAAAATGAATGGAAAATATCACGCAGACACTGTAAAATTGAACATTCAGCATTCCTATAGTAATATGCTGGAAGTCATTGAAAAGAATGAATATGTCGTTGCAATTGCAAAAAAAGCAATCAAAAACGTTGGTCTGGAACCAGTCTCCCGCCCAGTCCGCGGTGGTACAGACGGCGCCAGATTAAGTTTTATGGGACTTCCTTGTCCGAACCTCGGAACCGGCGGCTATGGTTTCCACGGACCATTTGAACATATCAGTGTAGAAGGTATGGATACCGCTGTTTCGGTTATCAAAGAAATCGTAAAAATCACTGCCGAATAATGATCGGGAACGTTTTTCCTGTTACACAAAAAATCTGCCATACAAAAATTGCATTTGTATGACAGATTTTTTATTCTCTTAAATATTATTTTTTACTTTACACCGAAGTCTTTCTTCTATTATAAGTTTGCAATCAATGCTGCGATCTCATCCGGTGTCATAACCTTATTCGGATCTGACAGATCAGGCATTGCCGGCTCATCATCTACAACAGTTTCATCTTCCAATGGAATCTTCTCGACCGGAACATTATCATCCGAATCCGTCAAAGTATCTACCATTATATCATCATACTTGGATAAATCTTCCTCCGGAGAAGAAACTTCTTCTTTACCAATTGATGGTTCCTCCATATCAGATGGAACTTCCTCGATCGGTGTCTCCTCCATCACGGATGGTTCTTCTTCGATCGGTGTCTCCTCCATTGCAGACGGTTCTTCTTCAATCGGTGTCTCCTCCATCACGGATGGTTCTTCTTCAATCGGTGTTTCCTCCATATCAGATGGAACTTCTTCGATTGGTGTCTCTTCCATCACAGTTGCTTCTCCAGCAGCCGATGGGATCTCCTCAACTGCGACTTCCTGAACCGGTGGTTCTTCTTTTTCAATTTTATTCTCTTCTGCCAAGATACGTTCCTCGGTAAAAAAGTTCTGTTTTGCAGACTCTGCTGCTATCTTTGCATCAGCTCCGATCGTATTCAATGTATTCTGCAAAACTTCCAGCTGCTGTAATATTTTATTCTGATTGTCTAAAATATTCTGTGCATATGCGCTGTCATTTTTATTAGTTTCCGGTGCCGGATGCGAAACATTGTCTGATAAAACAGCCTCTAACATCGAAATCTTTTCCATGATGTGGTCATTGGAATTCATCAGTGCATCTGCATTCTCTTTACTTCTTCCAATGGAAACCTTTGCTACTGCTTTCTGTGCGTGGATAATATCCTCCACATTTGCTTTCCGGGACTGGTTTCCTTTTTCAATGAGTTCATACAGATCATCAAATGTTTTCCTCAATAAAAGATAAGACGCTTTTTCTGATTTAAAAATACTATCATACTGTTCTTCTTTGCGATTCTTTTCTGCCATCAGATAAATTGAAATGGAATCTACCAAAAAATAGATTGCAACCAGAAACAATGCTGTAATGATCGCCAGAATAATAAATTTCTGAGGCATATTGATCATTGCATACAAATCTGCAACCAGTAAAACTACCGCAATTAACAATGTAATATTTATGCGGAACCTGACATTTTTTTCGCTGTTCTTATCCATAAGAGCTACCTCCCACTATTGCGTCCTCCTTGACGCTCTCTGTGGCTATTTTACCATAACTTACACAAGATAGCTATATGCGAAAACAACAATCTTCAACAGAATACGACCAAAATTTCTTTTTATAATAAAATAAGCTGTCCGATCAGCTCTGCTCCTTTATAAAGATCGTCGACGGTTGTGTATTCACGTGTCGAATGTGCATTATACATTCCATTCGATAAAACAAGCCCTTCGATTCCGTTTTTTGCAAAACTGTTGTTATCACTTCCGCCGAACGTACCTGTAAGTTCACCGGAAAATCCTAAGATTTCACAGGCTTTTTGAAAATCGGTCACTGACTTGCTCTCAAGTGGTGTCTCATAGGCGGTCAGCACACAGCAGTCCGGCATAATGTTTGTCGCTGTTCCACCCTGAATCCTTTTGTAAAATGATTTGGCTGTCTATGAAAATATCTGTTCTCGTCAACCTCTAAAACTGTCTCTACCGGACGGACTCTGATCTTTCTTCCATTTACTACTTCGTAATCAAATTCTGCCATTTTTCTGTCCCCTGCTTTTTTTATTTTTACCTTTAGGCATCTTTCTCTCATATACTTTCATACGTTAATTCTAAAGAGTGTGCACATAAAGAAAGAAGCAGGTCGTTGTCATATGTTTATCACAACTGCCTGCTTCTTCTTTTTCCAAAACATTCAGGTGCATAAATCATATGAAAATAAAACCGTATTCATCCATACAGCACATACAACAGCAGCACATCTGTTTTTTGTTCTTTACAATCGTATTTGTTTTCATATGATTTTCTCCCTTCTTTATTTCCTATATTTATGATATGTTTTATAGGAATTAATTTATGTTTGTGATTATAACTATGTGGTCATGGTTTGTCAATTGTTCTGGTTATAGAAGATTCCTTGTGGTTGCTATAGGTTTTTCTTATAGCTCATATTGTCGTTCATTTCACTTTAATTTTTTGCTTATCTTACTTTTTTTCTGATTCCAACTGCGGTCAATGCTCCACAGGAAAGAATGAGAAGTGTGATCCACAAAGCTGCCTGACCATTATCTCCGGTTTTCGGTGAAACTGCTGTTGTATCTGCTTCCTGAACTTCAAAGCTTGCTGTTGCAACTCCATTTGCAGTACACTTTTATGAGTATTTGTTTCTTGCAGGTAAAGCAGATCATGGTTGATCAGAAGGATATTTACCTAAACAACCCAATAATCGTTAGACACTATCCTCTGGAAGAAAATATAAACTATTGTTTTGTCGGCATCAGAAGAACCGGCAAATCCTACATGATGTATCAGCAAAATGCTCAGCAGCGAAATTGCTTCTACACTGGGCGGCCGTTTCGTCATCATGAATATATATCCTTATTCCTTCTCTGAGTATCTGACTGCAAATGGAAAAGAAAAGAATTATCTGGATACTATCAGCACAAGTGATAATGCTCATGTGCGGTAAAGTAACACACAAGAATTTGATAGACAACCGCCCATTATTCCGTTACTATTCTTCAATATGGATTGAGAAAACCTCTCTGATACAGTATAATAAAGTGTCAGGGAGGTATCTCTATGAAGGAAAAAATACTAATCATTGAAGATGATTTTACGATACAAACACAGCTTAAAACTCTTTTGTCTGGGAATGGATATGAAGTATTTGCAGTTACGGATTTTTCCCAAACAATAGAGCAGTTAAAAGAAGCTGCGCCACATCTGGTTATTCTGGATATAAAACTTCCGGGGAATAACGGTTTTGAAATATGCTCGGGGATTCGCACCTTTTCAGATATTCCGATTGTATTTGTAACAAGCAGCAATACAGATATGGACGAACTGAACAGCATTATGCTGGGTGGAGATGCGTTTATCACAAAGCCTTATAATCCCGCTATTCTTCTTGCTAAAATTGCTGCATTGTTAAAGAAAGCCTACCGTTCCCCTCAAACAGAAATTTATATGTGGAAAGAAGCTACCCTGCATTTGGAGAGTAGCATGATAGAGAACAAAGGACAGAAAGCAGAATTGACAAAGAATGAATTGAAAATCCTCTACTACCTTTTTAAGAACGCCGGAAAAATCTGTTCCAGAAATGATATTGTGGATTTTCTTTGGGACAATCAGCTTTATGTTGATGATAACGCCCTAAGTGTCAATATTACCCGTATTCGCGACAAACTGGCAGCAATCGGACTTGTAGATTTCATTAAAACAAAACACAGGCAAGGATATACATTATGAGTGGAAAACAATATTTGAAAAATCAACTCCCCGTTATTTTAATCAATCTGCTGGGTATGCTTGCCCTTGCTTTGTTCCTGATTGCAAGCGATAATCCTATCCAAACAGTCCTGTTTATTCTTGCAGTCTGGTCGATTGTCCTTGTTTTATCTTTGCTGGCATTTTATTTCTCACGAAAAAAATATCTGAATAAATTGCTCAATATGACGGAGCAATTAGAAGAACGATATTTATTGCCGGAAATCATGCAAGTGCCGGAAAGGGCTGATGAACAGGTTTTTTACCAGATTATGAAAATGGCTGAAAAATCTATGTTGGAACGGATTGGCGAAGTACAGAGGGAACGCAGGGAATATAAAGAATACATTGAACAATGGATACACGAAGTAAAAACACCAATTACAGCCATGAAGCTGCTGTGTGAGAATAACCGTTCTCCCTTTTCCAGAGAGGTATTGGCAGAGTTAGAGAATATCAATCAATATACAGAACAGGCGCTTTACTATGCCCGGAGCGAACACGCTGAAAAAGACTATTCTGTCCGTGAAGTCAATTTATGCGATGTTGTGCATAGTGCAATCGCAGATAATAAGTATCTTTTGCGTCAAAGCAATATGACGATTCAGATAGACGATATAGAAACAAAAGTTTACACCGATGAAAAATGGGTGCGGTTCATCTTAAATCAGATTATCGGTAATGCAATCAAATACCATGCAGAGCAGCCTATTTTGCACTTTGGGGCGACAAAAACGAATGACAAGATTGTGCTATCTATCAGCGATAATGGGATAGGTATTCCTAAAAGTGATTTACCCCGTATTTTTGAAAAAGGATTTACAGGTCAGAATGGGCGAACCGGGAAAAATTCTACTGGAATTGGCTTATATCTTTGCAAGCGTCTATGTGATAAACTGGGAATAGGACTTACTGCTTATTCCGAAAACAGAGGAACAACGATTTCACTTATCTTTCAAATGAATGATTTTATTATCGGAGTGCAGGGCTGACAGGTTCTGCACTTCTTACATTTTTGTAAGAACTGTGTAAGAAAACTTGATACAAAAAATGATATACTCCATTTACAATATGGGTATGGAACAGTTAAGGAGGTTTATCCGATGAATACAATTTTGAAGCTGGAGCATATCCAGAAATATTATGGCAATGAGGGGAATATTACCAAAGCCATTAAAGATATTAGTTTTTCTGTGGAAGCCGGAGAATTTCTCGGAATTATGGGTGCGTCCGGTTCTGGAAAGACAACGCTGCTCAACTGTATTTCTACGATTGATACCGTAAGTGCAGGGCATATTTTTTTAGAGGGAACAGATATAACGGAAATCAACCCAAAATCCCTTGCCCGCTTTCGCAGAGAGAATTTAGGTTTTGTATTTCAAGACTTCAATTTGCTGGATACATTGACAATTTCAGAAAACATTGCACTGGCATTAGCAATCAATAAAGTCCCTGCCGGGAGTGTAGAACCCCGCATTTTGGATATAGCCGGAAAGCTGAATATCAGCGATATTCTAAACAAATATCCTTATCAGGTATCGGGCGGTCAAAAACAGCGTTGTGCCTGTGCAAGAGCAATTATCAACAATCCGAAACTCTTATTGGCAGATGAGCCAACAGGAGCATTAGACAGCCATTCCTCACAAATGCTACTGTCTACCATTCAAAGTATCAATGAACAGCTTAGGGCGACAATTCTTATGGTAACCCATGACGCTTTTACCGCCAGCTATGCCAGCCGTATTCTTTTTTTGAAAGACGGAGAAATCTTTATGGAACTGCGCAAGGGCAACGACAGCAGAAGTGATTTTTTTGATAAAATTCTGAATGTCCTTACCATGATCGGAGGGGGACAGAGCCATGTATGCTAAACTTGTTTTCAGAAATGCAAAACGGTCTGTAAAAGACTATCTGGTCTACATTGTCACAATGACAATCTGTGTTACCTTGTTTTATGCGTTCTTGTCTATTTCCAGTAGTTATTATAGCCCGGATATAGGCAACGAGTATGATTTTACTCTGTTAAGTGACGGAATGAAAATTGCAATCTGTATGATAACATTGCTGTTGTTATTTTTGATACGGTTCGTCAATCATTATATGCTAAGACGGAAGCAAAAAGAGTTTGCTGTCCAGTCCATTATGGGAATGGAACAAAAAACCATTGGCAGGATTTTCTTTGCAGAAACACTGATTATGGGTATATTTTCCATTTTGATTGGTATTTTTTGCGGTGTATTTTGCTCTCAATTCATTACCGCAATGCTCCTTACTGCTTATGGAAAGCCTTATGAAATCTCATGGACATTGTTCCCGGACACCGTTTTGCTGACAGTGGTATTTTTTGTGGCAAGTTTTTTTGTGGTAGGAATTTTCAATACCCGTACCATTCAGAAAACAAAAATTATTGATATGCTTTCCGCAGAGAAAGAGAACGAACCAGAGCTAAAAAAGAGCCGCTTCATTTCTGTTGTAGTAGTCCTCTTTGAAGTATTTACCGTATGGGGATTGATTACAGGAATACAAAAGGTCTGGTTTTATTATGACACCCGCTTTGCGTTTCCGGTGCAGCTTATGTTTTGGGGAAATATTCTTTTTCCGCTGCTTACTTTGCTGTGGTCGATATTTTGCATAATTAGAAAGAAAAAAAGAGAATGTTTCATTGCTGGTTTACTGATATGTTCTGTATTGAATGCTTTTACAGCAGCCAGCGTTGCAGCATTAACAAATAAATATTATCTGTCTTTAGGTGATGGAACGCTCAATCAATATCTGCTTTTTGTTGTGATTGACTTACTTTTCTTCATTTGTGCCTTCATTTATCTTACCAGTGGTTTGATTGTAGCATGGAAAGTAAAATCGCCGGAACATAGATACAAGGGAGAAAACCTATTCTTTTTCGGGCAAATTATATCAAAACTAAATACAACCAGCAAAACAATGACGCTGATTTGTATAACCCTTGTCCTTGCAATCTTCATGTTTATTGCCGCCCCTATTTTGACGGGCTGGGCTTCAGGTTATTTGGATATGCGCTCTATGTATGATGTGCAGGTATATTCAAGATATAATGACGTATATGAAGAAGAAAATCTGCCGCAAGACAGTTATGAAATTATTACTGAGTTTCTGACAGAACACAAAATAGATACAGTTTATGATTGCACGTTCAATCTATATCTGCCAGAGAAAGATGATTTTCACAACAGACAGAAATATGATTTTCCGATTGTAGCAATTTCTTTGAGTGATTATAACACTATACGGGAAATGCTGGGTTACGAACAGATTTCTCTGGAGAAAGATGAATTTACAACACAATGGAAAGCAATCGCCACCGAGGAAGAACGGGATAGCTTTTTGAAAGAACACACCAGCATTATGACAGACGCGGGAGAATTGACTCTTTCCGGGCAGTCCTATTATGAGGATCCGATTGGAGAAACAGCGTACAATTCCTATACAAATGTATTGTATGTACTTCCAGACAATATTTGTGAAAAGCTGTTGCCAGTAATAAAAAACCGATATATTACAACAACGGAAAATATCTCCTATGAAAATGCAAGGAAACTGGAAAAACTTTTTACAGAGAAGTATCCCGAGCAGGCAGAAACCGGGGCTATTTATGGCGTGCGTTTTAGCACACTGCAAATCAATAGTTCCATAGCAAATAACTTTATTTTACAGACTGCAATGATTTATGGTGCTGTTGTATTGATGATTATATGTCTTACCGTACTTTCCTTGCAACAACTCTTAGACGCAGGACAATATAAATATCGCTTCTCTGTACTCCGAAAATTGGGGGTGGAAGAAAAGCATATCGGAAAACTGATTTTGCAACAATTAAGTGTTTGGTTTGGGCTTCCAATTATCACAGCAATCATTGTAGCTGCTGTTGTAATAGCTTACTTTATCCAAACCATATCAGCAGAAATTTCAGCCTATATCGGGTTTGGTGCATTGATGTTACAAATAGGGGCAACAATGGGGATTTTGGCAATTTTATTGATTTGTTACTTCATAAGTACATGGATTATTTTTAGGCGTTCTGTTAATCCATAGTGAGTGCAGCTATGACGAGAACAAGACCCGCAGACAGGACATTGAGATTTATTATTCTTTTGTTGGCAAGGTGGACTTGCCCGAATAACCGCCCGACCTATCCGACACAATGCGCAAGTAATTGACTTCTATATTCCCGACGTAAAGCTTGCCATTCAGGTATCGCCTCTATGTAAGAAATTTTCTTCTTCTTTTTATCATCTGCACTTTGTGCGTCTTTTTCTGAAATTGTATCCACGTGGAAATACTCCTTCCAATCTATGCAACCCTATGATACAGCACGTTCTGTTTCATCATTCGGCCATGATTTTCTAAGAGCTGCATAAGAAATCAAAAAGTTTGCAAGCCAGCCTGCAGGTACAGCAAGCCAGACAAATGCAATACCAAAACGCGGTGCAAAAATCAGTGCGACCGATAAACGAATCGCAAGATTTACCATGTTCGCAATAAGGAATGGACGCATAATTCCAAGGCCACGAAGCACCCCATCTGTTGCCATCTTGATACCCATAAAGATAAAGAAATAACCAAGCCATCTCATATAATCACCGGATACCTGATATGCCAGGGCTGTTCCGTCTTTGCCCAGGAATAATGATGAGATCTGAGTATGCAGTGTTTCAATAACTATGAAAGCGA
>ENA-OOYX01001403-OOYX01001403.1-human-gut-metagenome-genome-assembly--contig:-NODE-1403-length-10445-cov-1.787392_pt1 | contig 10445 bp, 10 predicted proteins | sample MGYA00241182_ERZ501387 | MGnify/ENA primary metagenome ERZ501387 (study PRJEB25962, sample SAMEA2042740) | human gut metagenome | biome: human gut; feature: human-associated habitat; material: faeces...
GGAATGACATATTCTACAAAAGAATATTGTTTAAGAGTTTATGTAGCAAACAATACAGATAAGTCTACATACATTAAATCTATAACTGTAGTAGATACAGAAACTGGAGAAAAACCAGATAAGTTATCATTTAAAAATACGTATGAAAAAAATGGTGGGGAAGATTTTAAAGAAAATCAAGCCTTAGTTGTAGAAAAACAAACAGTAGGAGAATTAGCAGATAAAACTAAAAACTTTACTTTCAGATTAACATTAAGAAAAGCAAAAACAGCAAAAGATGAAAAAATCATCGGAAAAATTGGAACTCAAGAACTAGAATTTAAATATGGAGAAGGAAAAGAATTCCAATTACATGATGGTGAACAATTAGTATTTGAAAAACTACCAGCAGGGACAAGATACAACGCAGTCGAAGTTGGTGAAACTGATGGATATACACCAAAAGTAACAGTCATCGAAGACGGTCAAAGTAACGCTGTTAAATATGGAACAGATGTAGCTGATTTATCGAGTGCTGCAGCAGGACAAACAAACTTAGTAGGTGAAAAAGAAAATAGAGTAACATTTGTCAATACTCATAAAGAAGTAGCAGAAACAGGAATTAACACAAACAATATGCCATTTATCGTATTAGCTGGATTATCAGCAAGCGCATTCATTGTTTTAGCTGTTGCTAAAAAGAAAAAAATGTCTGAATAATTTGTAAGTTTTCTACAATAGATAAACAAAAGGCCTTCATATTATAGATGATTGCTATAGTATAAGAGCCTTTTTCTTTATGAAAAAAATATTATATCTTTGAAATAGTTTTATTCAAAAGAGTTTGTCAAGAAAAGTGTGCAAGTAATTTAACAATTACTAAAATAGGTTATTCAAGTGTAAGTGTCAAATAAATAATGGATGAATTCAATACAATAAGGATGTACTTAATAAGGAGGTGCATCTTTTTTGATAATTAGAGGAAAAGAAAAATGGAAGGAAGTTATCGAAGTGCAGAAACAAAGTGGTTTGACAATTAAACAGTATTGTAATGACAGTCATATTAGTATTTCCAGCTTCTATAAACAAAAGGCTTTGATTCTTGAAGAAGAAAATACTTTTCTTCCCGTCATCATTGATAAAAGTATGATGTTATTGATTTTGATATTGACCATTATCATATTTCCTGTACCAAACAAAATCTCAAGATTTTATTGGAGAACCTGCTATGATTATCAATACCGATGAAATCAAAAATATTTATGTTGCCAAGCAGTTTTGTGACATGAGAAAACAAATTGATGGTCTTGCTTTGATTGTTACATCTCAGTTCAGCATGAATGTCTTGGATCATAGCTTGTTTATTTTTACTGATTTTTCACAAAGCTACATTTGGATTCGTAGGATTATAATGTCTGTTTAATAGATTTTTTAATTTGTCAGAGAAATCATGACTAACTGTTGTTTGAATATATGGCTTAATATATTTTGCTTTGATATTGTTTTCCTTCATGATCGAATAAACATATTTTTGACTTACCTTTTCACCCTTTTTGTTCAGTAGTTCTATTATTTTTGGTGATCCATATATTTCATACGATTCCTTATGGATTTTCTTTTGCTTTTCTTCCTTAACTGCTTTATAAATATCTGTTTTGTTTATTTTCCCAGTATGCCAATAGCCTTTTTTAACCCTTCTAATGCATCCTGTGTATCTTTTAATTCTTTTCTTAATCTTGCAATTTCTTTAGACTCATCACTAGAAAAATTACCGGATCCTCGAGATTCAATTTTATTGTCATTGTTGTTTGCATCCTTTATCCATTTATGAATTGTACTGTCTGCAATACCAAATCTTTTGGCAATAGAAACTTTGGATTCTTCAGGGTGTTGGTTAACATAATCTACAACTCCTTGTTTAAATTCATCATCAAATACTGGTTTTGTCATAGTCTTTCTCCATTTCTTTTTTTTACTTATGACATTGTACCAAATGATGTTTAATTCTTCCATTTAACTTGTACAGTTTTTATACTAACATCAATATTTATATTATTATACTGTGGTTTGGAAAAATAAAAAATTGTATTTCATCAACGTTTCATAAATGGTGTGTATAATATTATTGAAAGTAGTTATAAAAGGCTTTTGTTTAAAAAATAAAGGAGGATAAAATTATGGAAAAAAAGTAGCCAGAGGTGCATTCCTATTACTTACATTATGTTTGAGCTTAAGTACAGTTGGGTGTAAAAAAAGTAATGAAAGCAATAAAATTAAAGAAGGACAATCAATAAGTTCTGAAGAGAAGGGTACGTCAACTAACAAAAAGGATAAAAATACAACATTTAAGCCATCAGATTATACTTTAAAAACAAAAAAAGAATATGTTTATGAATATTTAGGTCTTAAATTTAAACTTTCAAATAAATTTAAAAAGTATATGAATGATAAAAAGATAGCGATGTTAGATGATCAAAGTCCTATAGATAAGGAATTAAAATATGCTTTTTTAACTTTTAATAAAATGACTAAAGAGCAAAAAAAAGCAGTTGTTAATAAAAAGGAAGGTGGTTATGAAAAATGGGAAAATGGGCTTAAAAGAATTGGAACTATTGGTATATTTGAAAAAAATACATCAGAAGAAAAAATATCTAAAATTACAAAATGTGATACTCATACTAAAATAGGAGTTTCAAGTGATGGAAAATACGATTGCTATTTTAGTACAAACAGCGGATCTGAAATTAAACTTCTGAATGAATTTAAAAAAACTGAGATTCAAATTATAGAAAAAAAAGAACGTCCTAAAAACGGTTTTGTTCTATCAGAAAAAACTGATTTAGAAAATACAGAAGCATTTAAAAAATAATCAGTTAGGAATTTACGTAAACTATTACTAAAAGACATAAATGGTTAGGATTTTACAAGTAAATATTTTGAGAAGTATGGTAAACGTATTTATAATTTAGCGTAAAGTTTGTGTAAAAGAGATTCCAAATTTAGTTGAGGTTTAGAACGAAATAAAAATTAAATGTTTTAATATTGTTAGTGTTGTTACAGATAATGTTGATGATAATGGTGAAAACAAGGGAGTAATTGAAAAAGAATTAACAAAAATAAAAAATAAGTAAATGTAAAGCGGTGAAAGGTATATGGTTAATTAGTTTTAAAAAGGCCGTAATTTCTCTTTAGTAATTGTCTTTATTAATATGACTATGACTTACTATGGAGATGGTCATGGAGCGACTAGAGTTGAATTGGAGAAGGTAATAAGAATTTACTTGGAGTGTGTTGGAATTGGATAGAATTAAAAAAATTGAGACATTTAAGCTTGATAAGAATTTGAGAAAATTGAAATATATAATCTCGATTGTATTTGTAATAATACTTCCTCTATTTTTAGTTGATATTTTAGGACAAGGGTCTCCATATTTTTGTAAGCTTATTAGTCCAATTGGTATGCTTGGACTTTGGGAGCTATTTATTCAGTTATTAGCCCAATTTCAGTATTCAGGCATAGACTAAACGAAGAAAAGTGCATCAGTTGCGGTAATGTGAAAAAGTTTGCCAAATGAATATAGATCCAGTTGAAAATTGTAATCATCTAGAATGTATCAGATGTGGATGATGCAAAAATGCTTGTCCTGTGGATACAATTAGTTGTGGAATAAAAAAATAGAGAGGAGCTTATTAAAAAAGTGATAAAAAACGCAATAGCATACATTACAAGAAAAAAAAATAGAACATTTATTATTTTTGTTATTTTAACAATAGTTCTTTCCTGTTTGTATTCTTGTTTAACAATAATGAAATCAAGCAATGAAATAGAAAAGGCTTTATATGAAAGTTCTAATTCTTCAATATCAATAACAAAAAAAGATGGTAAATATTTTAATGTTAATCAATTTAAGGATATTGAAAAATTAAAAGAAATTGAAGAAATAATAATTCAATATGATGGATTAGCAAAACTAAAAGGTGCTAAAGTAGTTAGTGGAGAGCAAAAAATAAATAGAGAAGATTTATCTGATAAATTTAAGAATGTTGTTTCACTCGAAGCTACAAATAATACTAAAAGAAATATTTTGTTTAGTAGTGGAGTATTTACAATTAAAGAAGGTAAAAATATAGAGAAAAATGATAAAAATTCAATTATTGTTCATGAAGAATTCGCTAAACAAAACAATCTAAAATTAGGTGATGAAGTTGATCTTGAATTACTAGATACTGAAAAAAGTGGAAAAATAAAGAGTCATAAATTTGAAATTATAGGAATATTTTCTGGTAAAAAACAGGAAACATATACAGGTCTATCTTCTGATTTTAGTGAAAATATGGTTTTTGTGGATTATTCAACAAGCCAAGAAATATTAAATAACTTAGAAAATAATAAAATTGCAAATAAAATTTTAATGTATTCTGGTAGTTTAGAATCTACAGACTTAATCTTAAATAAATTGAAAGAGCTTAAAATTGATGAATCAAAGTATTCCATTGAAAAAGATTCTAATGTATTTGAGGAATCTTTAGAGTCAGTGAGTGGAATAAAACATATAATAAAAGTAATGACTTATTCTATTATGTTAGGAGGAGTGATTGTTCTTTCATTAATCTTGGTTCTATGGTTAAGAGAAAGAATTTATGAAATAGGTATATTTTTATCTATTGGAACATCTAAGATGCAAATTATAATGCAATTTATATTCGAGTTAATATTCATATCGATGCCAAGTATAATATCTTCCTTACTTTTAGGAAATGTGTTACTAAAAGTAATTGTAGATGGATTCATTAACTCAGAGGACTCAATGATTTCCGGTGGAAGTTTAATAAATAATAGTAGTTTTATGTTAAATATAACAACACTTGGACAAAGTTATTTAATATTAATAAGTATTATTGTTTTATCAGTTGTATTTGCTTCTTCATTAATATTAATCAAGAAGCCTAAAGAAATATTATCAAAAATAAGTTAGGAGAAAATAATGGATATATTAGAAATAAAGAATGTAGCATATAGTTATGCAAATTCTAAAGAAAAAGTTTTGTCAGGAGTAAATCAAAAATTTGAACTTGGGAAGTTTTATGCGATCGTAGGAAAGTCAGGGACAGGAAAAACTACACTTCTTTCCTTACTTGCTGGACTTGATAAACCTAAAACAGGAAAAATATTGTTTAAGAATGAAGATATACAAAAGAAAGGATATAACAATCATAGAAAAAATAATATATCTTTAGTATTTCAAAACTATAATTTAATAGATTATTTATCACCAATTGAAAATATTAGATTAGTAAACAAATCAGCAGATGAAAGTATCTTGTTTGAACTAGGTTTAGATAAAAAACAAATAAAAAGAAATGTTATGAAATTATCTGGTGGACAGCAACAAAGAGTAGCTATTGCTAGAGCATTGGTATCAAATGCGCCAATAATACTAGCTGATGAACCTACTGGTAATTTAGACAGTGTTACTGCTGGAGAAATAATTGATATATTAAAGACGTTGGCTAAAGACAAAAATAAATGTGTAATAGTTGTAACACATAGTAAGGAAGTAGCAGATTCTGCGGATATCATTTTAGAACTAAGTGGTAAAAATTTGAAAAAAGTAAATAAAATAAATTTGGAGGTTGAATAATGATAAAAAATGCATTTGCTTATGTAACTAGAAAAAGCTTAAAATCATTAATTATTATATTAGTTATTTTATCTATGTCAATTTTAAGTTTTATTAGTTTATCTCTTAAAGATGCTACGGACAGAGCTTCAAAAGAAACATTGGCTAATATAACAAATAGTTTTTCTATGGAGATAAATAGACAAGTAAATCCAGGAACACCTAGAGGTGGGGGAAATGTAAAAGGTGAAGATATTAAAAAGATATCTCAAACAGATAGTATAGACTCCTATGTAAAAAGAATAAACAGTGTTGCAGATTTAGTGGATTATGATATTATTGAAACTCAAGAGACTCTTGCGAATCAATCGCCTGAAAGAGCGAAGAATTTCAAAAGAACAGTTATGTTAACTGGGGTTAATGACTCATCAAAAGAAACAAAATTTGTATCAGAAGCATATAAATTAGTAGAAGGAAAGCATTTAGAAAATGAAGATAAAAATAAAATCTTAATGCATAAAGATTTAGCTAAAAAAAATAATCTTAAAGTTGGAGATAAGATAAAATTAAAATCTAATTTATTTGACGCTGATAATGAAAAAGGTGCAGATGAAACAGTAGAAGTAGAAATTAAAGGTCTATTCGATGGGCATAATAGTGGTGGAGTAAGTGCAGCACAGGAACTATACGAAAATACATTAATCACTGATGTTCATACAGCTGCTAAAGTTTATGGTAATACAGAAGATACAGCTGTATACCAAGATGCAACATTCTTTGTAAAAGGTGATAAGAATCTTGATAGTGTGATAAAAGATCTTGGGAAATTAGATATAAATTGGAGAGAATATAATTTGATTAAAAGTTCATCAAATTACCCTGCATTACAACAATCTATATCAGGTATCTACTCAATTTCAAATAAATTATTTGTTGGCTCATTAATATTTGCAGGAGTTGTAGTTTCATTATTATTATTCTTATGGATGAATGCTAGAAAGAAAGAAATAGCAGTATTACTATCATTAGGTATATCAAAATTAGAAATTTTTGGTCAATTCCTAATTGAGATGATATTTATATCAATCCCTGCATTCGTTGGTTCTTATTTCTTAGCTCAATACACAGCTAGCAAACTTGGAAATAATATATTGAATAAGGTTACTGGTGATATAGCTAAACAAATAGCTAGACAATCTGCATCTAGTCAATTAGGTGGTGGGGCAGAAGCTGAAGGATTTAATAAGACATTATCAAGTTTAGATATAAATGTAGTACCTAAGTTCATAATTTATGTAGTTATATTTATGAGTTTGGTACTTCTTGTATCATTGATTATTTCTTCATTCAATATATTAAGAAGAAACCCAAAAGAATTATTAATTGACGATAATTAAAAGTTTTGGTGCTTTCTAGCACCGAAATTTTTTTGACTTTTAAATATCAAATAATATTCTGTATAATATAAGTGTATAGGCTTAAGTGGAGGTATTTATGAAAATATTAATTGTTGAAGATGATAATATGATCAGAGAGGGAATAAGTGAATATCTTTTGGAATTTGGATATACTGTTATTCAAGCTAAAGATGGAATAGAAGCTTTGTCAAAATTTAATAACGCTATAAATTTGGTTATCTTAGATATTCAGATACCTTTTATAAATGGTTTAGAAGTGTTGAAAGAAATTAGAAAGAAAAGCAATTTACCAATTCTAATCTTGACTGCATTTAGTGATGAAGAATATAAAATTGATGCATTTACTAATTTAGCAGATGGATATGTAGAAAAGCCATTTTCATTGCCAGTCTTAAAGGTTAGAATAGATTCTTTGATTAAAAAGAATTATGGACATTTAGAGAAGTTTGAATATAAGGATTTATCGGTTAACTTTAATAGCTATACAGCTAAAATAAATGATGAAGAAATAGATGTAAATGCAAAAGAACTAGATGTATTAAAGTGTCTATTGGATAATAATGGACAAGTATTAACAAGAATGCAAATTATTGATTATGTATGGAAAGATAGCGAAGAAATTCCTTACGATCGAGTAATAGACGTATACATAAAAGAACTTAGAAAAAAATTACAATTAGACTGCATAACCACTATAAGAAATGTGGGATATAAATTGGAGATAAAATGAGAAAATGAAAAAATTAAAGATATTTCCCAAAATGTTCATACAAATATTTTCTGTTCTTGGAATAATAATTATATTAGTTCATTCATTAGTTTTTTTTATCTTTCCTAAAACATATTTGGAGACCAGAAAAGAAGAGGTCTATAATAAAGCAAATGAAATTTCCAGTATTATGAATGGAAAAGAAATAAAATATATAGAACAAACCTTGGAACTTTATTCTAAAAGTAGCGAAATAAAGGCATTTATAAAAGAAAGAAATAATAATAATAATGAAATACAAATCAAAGATAATATAGATGCTAATTTAGAAAGTAATAGTAATTCTTTGATAATTGAAGAAAGAGAAATAAAGCTTAATAATGGTAAAAAAACATATCTACAATTTGTCTCTACAGCTGATATGCAAAAAGATGCAAAAGATTTAAGTCTTAAATTTTTACCATATTCTTTGTTAATATCAATTTTATTTTCTGCTATTATTTCTTTAATTTATGCAAAATCAATAAAAAATAATATACAAGAAATAAAAATTGTTACTGATAAAATGATGAAACTTGATAAAAAAATACGTTTAGAAGTTAGCTCTAATGATGAAATTGGAGAATTAAAACAACAAATTAATGATTTGTATTCTACTTTATTAAGAACAATTGACGATTTAGAATTTAAAAATAAAGAAATTTTAAAATTAGAAAAGTTAAAATATGACTTTTTTAAAGGTGCATCCCATGAACTTAAAACTCCTCTTGCTAGTCTTAAAATAATACTGGAAAACATGAAATACAATATTGGAAAATATAAAGAAAGAGATATTTATATTAATGAATGTATTGAAATCGTTGATAGTTTAACAAAAAATATTTCTCAAATATTATCAGTTCATTCTATAGAAAATTTGAATAATGATGAAGAATATTTGAAAATAAATGATACATTAGAAGATGTATTAAAAAAGTATGAAATATTAGCACATCAAAAGAAAATAACTATCAATAATTATATATTAGATGAGAATGTTTATATAGGAAAAACAGCTTTAAAGATTATTTTATCTAATTTGATTAGTAATGCGGTAAAATATACTGATGTAAATGGGGTAATTAATATTGGGATAGTTAATGATTGGTTATATATAGAGAATTCATACGGTAACAATAAAATTTCAAATATGGATGAAATATTTGATGTTAAATTTGATTTAAATAAGGAAAATAGTAATGGATTAGGTTTATATATTGTAAGTAATATTCTGAATAATTACAATATAGAATATAAAGCATTGCAGGATGAAGAATTTTTTATCTTTAAAATTAAAATATTTTCTTAAACAAGATATAATTTTGCAATAGTTATTGAAAAATAGAGACTTATTATTAGCCATGGAAGTAAAGGCTTTTTTCTTATTGAAAGTGAACAGAAAATAATTGATACAAGAAATCCTAGTTTTATAAATGAAAGTAAATCATCGGACAGATGATAAAAAATAGGGATACTTTAATTACAAAGTATCTCTATTTTTTATACAAAATTTATAAAGAAGGAGAATTGAATACACGTTGTGATATGTTTTTGCGATATTCAGAAGGCGATATTCCTTTTGTCTTTTGAAAAACACGGCTAAAATACAGAGGATTGTCATAACCAATAATCTGTGCGATTTCATTGATATTATATTGTGTATTTTGAAGTAATGCCTCTGCATTATATATTCTTTTTTTTAGAATATACTGTTTTGGTGTAATCCCAGTGTATAATTTAAAATTACGGATAAACCAACTAGTACTAAAATGATTTTCTTTGGCATAATCATCAATATTAATTGGTTCATTATAATGTTCACAAAAGTAAGAGATTGCGTTATCTATTTCTTCGAAAGCATGTGAATTATCAGAATTGAGAGATGATTTAAAATGTCGCTGAAGTCTGATAAAAATCTGTCGTAAATATATTTCAAGCATTTCTTCATAACCATCTTGGCACATTTGCAATTCTTTTATCATAGAACAAAACAGATTTTGATATTCTGCACCGGATCCACAGTGAAAAACTTTTTTATTAGTAAGTCCATAAGAACGAAGCAGGTTCGTGACATTGTTTCCAGTAAAGTGAACCCAGTAAACTTCAGTTTGATCTTTTGCGTAATATTCGTATTTTTGTGGTTCTTTTGGACGATATAGAACCATATGACCAGCATGAACAATAGTTGCTTCATCATTGTTATCAAAATGAAAATGTGCTTTTCCAGCAGCAATATAGAGTAATTGAAAATCTAGTCTACCACGAGGTCGCCATGTGGGGAGTTTGGGACGTGTATATAATTTATAAGTTCCACACATAGTTATGACAAGAGGTTTGGATTTGTCTTTTCGGTCAATGGTTGAATTGTTTAGATATGCATTATTTGTATACATTATAGCTCCTTACATATAGAATGAATCGAAAATATGAAAGATCGATGCAAAAATTCACTTATATTTACTATATAATTTTACCATTTTATAATTATACTGTCTATTTTAATTTGAAATGATAAAAAATATCTCTATATTTATGTAAATTTGATAGAATTTCAATGAAAGTTCAAAAAAGTGTATGTTAAAAATAATAAAAAACAAAAAAATATATACATTTTTTTGTTGATAGTGTTGTTTTGTGTATGTTTTGAATAATTTATGAAATGGTCTTTGACAATAATTA
>ENA-OOYX01001409-OOYX01001409.1-human-gut-metagenome-genome-assembly--contig:-NODE-1409-length-10430-cov-2.296578_pt1 | contig 10430 bp, 10 predicted proteins | sample MGYA00241182_ERZ501387 | MGnify/ENA primary metagenome ERZ501387 (study PRJEB25962, sample SAMEA2042740) | human gut metagenome | biome: human gut; feature: human-associated habitat; material: faeces...
TATCAGCAATACGAGGATATTGAGACGTTGATCCAGATGGGCTATGAAGAAAATGATGAAGAGCTTGCACAGGAAGCGAGAGAAGAATTTGACAGCTTCGTGCAGACGCTGGACAATATCAAGATCCATACGTTGCTTTCGGGAGAGTATGACAAATGCAATGCGATACTGAAGCTGAATGCGGGCGCAGGAGGAACGGAAGCCTGCGACTGGTGCAGTATGCTGTATCGTATGTACCAGCGCTGGGCGGACAAAAAGGGCTTTACGACCGAGGTGCTTGATTTCCTGGATGGCGACGAGGCGGGACTTAAGTCCATCACACTGCAGGTCAACGGCGAAAATGCCTACGGCTACCTGAAATCGGAGAAAGGCGTCCATCGTCTGGTCCGTATTTCCCCGTTCAACGCGGCTGGCAAGCGTCAGACCTCGTTCGTTTCCTGTGATGTCATGCCGGATATTGAAGAAGATCTGGATGTGGAGATTAATCCGGACGATCTGCGGATCGATACCTATCGCTCGAGTGGTGCCGGTGGACAGCATATCAACAAGACGTCCTCCGCGATCCGTATCACGCATCTGCCGACCGGTATCGTCGTACAGTGCCAGAATGAGCGTTCCCAGTTCCAGAACAAGGACAAGGCGATGCAGATGTTAAAGGCAAAGCTGTACCTGCTCAAACAACAGGAGAATGCCGAGAAGCTGTCCGACATCCGCGGCGATGTCAAGGACATCAACTTCGGAAACCAGATCCGTTCCTACGTTATGCAGCCGTACACGCTCGTCAAGGATCACCGGACGAACGCCGAAAATGGCAATGTGAACGCGGTGATGGATGGAGATATTGATCTGTTTATCAGTGCGTATTTAAAGTGGATCAGCCTGAAAAACCAGAAGACAGAAGAGGCGTAAAAGAAGATAAATCAGCCTGGATTGGCGGCACAAAAGTTTGACAGAGAAGAAAACACTCTGTCGAGTGCCGTCAGTTCAGGCTGTTTTTTTACAGATACAATTCGATTATTATGAAAAAAATAGATTGCAGAGTGTCAATAAATGTGATAATATCTTCCTGGTAAACACAAATGTATTTCTGGTGCGTACATAAGCGGAGATGGAATGGAAGAAAAGACAAAGTATTATCTGTTAAAGCAGAAAGCAGTGCCGGAAGTCCTTTTGAAGGTGGCGGAAGCGAAGAAGCTCATTGCGTCGGAAAAGGCGATGACGATTCAGGAGGCGACCGACCAGCTTGGGATCAGCCGGAGTTCCTTTTATAAGTATAAGGACGATATTTTTCCATTTTACGACAACGCCAAGGGCAAAACGATTACCATGGTGCTGCAGATGGATGATGAACAGGGACTTTTATCGGATCTTCTTCATATCGTAGCGATTTACAAGGCGAATATTCTGACGATTCATCAGAGTATTCCGGTCAACGGAGTTGCTACTTTGACACTGAGTGTGGAAGTAAGGGAAGATACGGGAAATGTTTCCAGTATGATCGATGAACTGGAAGTATTAGACGGTATCCATTATGTAAAGATACTGGCCAGAGAATAAAAACAAAGATCGGGCCGGTAAAAAATATCAGGTAGCATACAGGGAGCGAGAGATTATGATCAAGACAGCAGTTATGGGATACGGTACCATTGGATCTGGTGTTGCAGAGATCCTGGACCAGAATAAGGCAGAAGTTGCAAAAAGTGCAGGACAGGAAGTTGAATTAAAATATGTTCTGGATCTGAGAGATTTTCCGGACAGCCCGGTAGCAGATAAGATCATTCATGATTTTAAGATCATTGAAGAAGATCCGGAAGTACAGGTAGTAGTGGAGACTATGGGCGGATTAAATCCGGCATACCCATTTGTAAAGGCCTGCCTGTTGGCTGGAAAACATGTAGTTACTTCCAATAAGGCTTTAGTAGCTGCTTATGGAACAGAGCTGCTTGCGATTGCAAAAGAAAAACAGGTAAACTTCTTCTTCGAGGCAAGTGTAGGCGGCGGAATTCCCATCATCCGTCCATTATACCGCTGCCTGATGGGCGAGCGCATTGAAGAGATCACAGGTATCTTAAACGGAACCACCAACTATATCCTGACTAAGATGGATAAAGAGGGCGAAACTTTTGAAAATGCCTTAAAAGAGGCTCAGAACCTGGGATATGCAGAGCGCAATCCGGAAGCAGACGTAGAAGGCCATGATACCTGCCGTAAGATCGCGATCTTAACTTCCATGGCAACGGGAAAGACTGTTAATTACGAAGATATTTATACAGAAGGTATTACCAAAATTACAGATATCGACTTTAAGTATGCAGAGAAAATGGGAACCTCCATTAAGCTGTTTGGAACCAGCCGCATCAAGGATGGCAAGGTAAGCGCTTATGTAGCTCCTGTTATGATCAGTAAGAACAATCCGTTATACTCTGTAAATGATGTATTTAACGGCATCGTTGTAAAGGGAAATATGCTGGGAACTTCTATGTTTTACGGAAGCGGCGCAGGAAAACTGCCAACAGCCAGTGCGGTAGTTGCAGATATTATCGAAGCAGTACAGAATATAGACAAAAATGTTCCACTTGGCTGGACCGATGAAAAACAGGAGATCCTTCCTATGGATCAGACCAAGTTCCGCTACTTTATCCGTGTTGCAGGCTCTTACAGAAACAAAGAGCAGGAGTTAAATGAGTATTTCGGCAAGGCCGAGGTGGTCGAACTCTACGGAATGGACGAATTTGCGATTCTTACAAAAGAAATGACAGAGGGAGAATTAAAGGCAGCTGCAAGCGCCTTTGATACAAAAGCCCAGTCACGTTCTGAATATGGTATCAAGCAGATGATCCGTGCGGTGCTGTAATTCATACTTGAATAAATAAACAGGTAAAATAATAAAAGCCATTCTCTTAATATAAAAACGAGAGAATGGCTTTTTGCGTGTTCAATATTAATTTTATGAAACAAACTAGTTTGCCGGTGCCTGCATCTGCATCTGAAGCTGTTGCTGCATCTGGTAGATCAACTGGTTGATCTGCGGTCCCTTTACCGGGTCACGGAGCAGATCATAATAATTGATCAGGCTGTAAAAGAAGAACATGGTAAGAGCGATCGCGATCACACTGAAGATAAAACCAGCCAGTGCCTTACCTGGATATTTCTTTCCCGGACGGATGTCCGCGTTTTTTGCCATAATGGCAAGCACGATACCGATCACTCCGCAGATTAGTCCCATAGGAGTGTTCTTTCCGCTTACAAGGGAAAATGGCAGATAAAAAAGGCTGCAGATAATACCTGCAATACCGCTGATCAGGGAGCAGGCTGCCAGCTGTTCCGCTGAGCTGGATGTTTTTCTTGGTTTTTTGGAAGTATTATTCATAAGTTAAAGTAGGATCCTTTCTATTTCGCTTATTATAGCATGAAAAACAATCACTGTCCAGACAAGGGCAAGTCTTGCATAAGGTCCGCGGATGAATTATAATAAAACCTCAGAACGACAAAAAATATGTGAGGACTATCAATGGATATTATTAAAGCACTGGCAGAAGAACTGAATATTGGACGCCACCAGGCAGAGGCAGCTGTAAAGCTCATTGACGAAGGCAATACCATTCCGTTCATTGCCAGATACCGTAAAGAAGCAACCGGTTCATTAAATGATGAAGTTTTAAGAAATTTAGATGAACGTTTAAAATATTTAAGAAACCTGGAAGACAGGAAAGAGCAGGTCATCAGTGCTATTTCTGACCAGGGAAAAATGACAGCAGAACTGGAAAAACAGATCCGTGAAGCGGCAACTTTAGTGGCAGTAGAAGACTTATACCGTCCATACAAGCCAAAACGCCGTACCAGGGCTATGATCGCCCGTGAAAAGGGCTTAGAGCCTTTGGCAAATGTGATCCTTTTACAGAATTTAAAAGAACCTGTGGAAAAAGCGGCAGAGGCCTATATTTCTGTTGAAAAAGGCGTAGAAAGTGTTCAGGATGCCATTAACGGTGCCATGGACATTCTTGCAGAAGGCATTTCTGACGATGCAAAATACCGCACCTATATCAGAAACATTACCATGAACAAGGGACTTCTCCAGTCAACTGCAAAGGATGGGGAAAAGCAGTCTGTTTATGAGACATACTATAATTACGAAGAACCGGTGAAAAAAGCAGCCGGACACCGCATCCTTGCATTAAACAGAGGAGAAGATGAGAAGATCCTTACTGTAAAGGTGGCAGCGCCAACAGAGCAGATCTTAGGATACCTGGAAAAACAGGTGATCACAAAGGAAAATCCATATACCACACCTGTATTAAAGGCAGTGATCCAGGACAGCTACAGCCGTCTTATTGCTCCTTCTGTAGATCGTGAGATCCGCAGTGAACTGACTGATAAGGCACAGGAAGGTGCTATCCGTGTATTTGGAAAGAACTTAGAGCAGCTTCTTATGCAGCCTCCAATTGCTGGTAAAGTAGTATTAGGCTGGGACCCGGCATTCCGTACCGGCTGTAAGCTGGCTGTAGTGGACAGTACCGGCAAAGTATTAGATACTGTAGTTATTTTCCCAACTGCCCCACAGAACAAGGTGGCAGAGTCCAAGAAAATATTAAAAGACCTGATCCACAAATATGGCATTTCCCTGATCTCTGTGGGAAACGGAACTGCTTCCAGAGAGTCTGAACAGATCATCGTAGAACTGTTAAAGGAATTAAAAGAGCAGGTACAGTATGTGATCGTAAATGAGGCTGGAGCTTCTGTTTATTCTGCAAGCAAGCTGGCAACAGAAGAATTCCCGAAGTTCGATGTAGGACAGAGAAGCGCAGTTTCTATTGCAAGAAGACTTCAGGACCCACTGGCTGAACTGGTAAAGATCGATCCAAAATCCATTGGTGTAGGCCAGTATCAGCATGATATGAACCAGAAGAACCTGGGAGAAGCATTGGGCGGCGTTGTAGAAGACTGTGTAAATAAAGTAGGCGTTGATTTAAATACAGCATCTGCTTCCCTGTTAGAATATGTTTCCGGTATCAACAAGACTCTTGCAAAGAACATTGTGGCATACAGAGAGGAAAATGGTGCTTTTAAGAACCGTAAGCAGCTGTTAAAGGTAGCAAAACTGGGTCCAAAGGCATTTGAGCAGTGCGCCGGATTTATGAGGATCACAGGAGGCGATAATCCCTTAGACGGCACCAGCGTTCATCCGGAAAGCTATGAGGCAGCAGAAAAGCTGTTAGAAAAATTGGGATACACAGAAGATCAGTTGTCCCATGGCGGTTTAAATGGTATCAGCAAAAAGATTGGTGATTATAAGAAAATGGCCCAGGAAATGGGCGTAGGTGAGATCACACTTCGTGATATTACCGCTGAACTGGAAAAACCGGCCAGAGACCCGCGAGATGAGATGCCGCGTCCTGTTTTAAGAAGTGACATTATGGAAATGAAAGATTTAAAGCCGGGAATGGTATTAAAGGGAACCGTGCGAAATGTCATTGACTTTGGTGCGTTTGTGGATATCGGCGTTCATCAGGACGGCCTGGTACACATTTCCCAGATGACAGACCGTTATATTAAGCATCCATTAGAGGCAGTAAGCGTAGGCGACGTGGTAGATGTGAAGATCTTAAGCGTAGATATGGACAAGAAGAGGATCGCTCTTACAATGAAGGGAGTAAAGGATGGTAATTGATACTTGGGGTCCGGAGGAAACAAGGGCTTTTGGAAAGAAAATGGGACAGGAAGCAAGACCGGGACAGGTGATCTGCTTAAATGGTGACCTGGGAGTGGGAAAGACTATCTTCACCCAGGGATTTGCAGAGGGACTGGGGATCGATGAGCCGGTAAACAGCCCGACATTTACCATTGTCCAGCAGTATGATACAGGAAGACTGCCGCTTTACCATTTTGACGTATACCGTATCGGTGATATCAGCGAAATGGACGAGATCGGATACGAAGACTGTTTCTACGGAGACGGCGTTTCTCTCATCGAATGGTCCCAGCTGATTGAAGAGATCCTTCCGGAACATGTGACAGAGATCACCATTGAAAAAGATCTGGAAAAAGGATTTGACTACAGAAAGATACGGGTGGAGGAAAAATAATGAAAGTTCTTGGTATTGAAAGTTCATCTTTAGTAGCCAGTGTGGCACTTGTAACAGATGACATTCTCACAGCAGAATATACAGTAAACTTTAAAAAGACCCATTCCCAGACACTCCTTCCCATGTTAGATGAGATCGTAAAAATGCTGGGACTGGACCTGGAGACTATTGATGCCATTGCAGCAGCAGGGGGCCCGGGCTCCTTTACCGGTCTTCGTATTGGCGCAGCTACTGCAAAAGGACTGGGATTGGCATTAAAGAAGCCTCTGATCCATGTACCTACAGTAGATGCTATTGCTTACAATATGTGGGGGGCATCCGGTCTTATCTGCCCTATTATGGACGCAAAAAGGTGCCAGGTATATACAGGACTGTACCACATGGAAAATGGAATTGAGACGGTTATGGAGCAGTGCCCTATGGATATGGGAGAACTGATCGAACAGTTAAATAAACAGTCTGAGCGTGTGATCTTCTTGGGAGACGGCGTACCGGTATACAAGGCCATGATCGAAGAGAAAATGACAGCTCCTTATGTATTTGCACCTGCCCAGATGAACAGACAGCGTGCATCCTGCGTGGCAGCTCTTGGTATGAAAGCTCTGACAGAAGGCTATACAGGAGCAAAAGTCCAGCCTGCAGACGAATTTGTACCGGATTACCTGCGTAAATCCCAGGCAGAAAGACAGCGGGAGGCAGAGGCTTCACCAGACGGACAGGCAGGAAAACTTCCGGGAGATTATTGATCACTGTTTATTACAAGAATTGGGAGAAAGAGATAAATGTGTGTAAATGAGGCTGGATCGATCCGCCTGATGGAAGAAAAAGATGTAGAACAGGTGGAAGAGCTGGAAAAACAGTGCTTTTCTGTTCCTTGGTCTGAAAATATATTAAAAGACGGGCTCACCGGCAGGTTTGATACCTACCTGGTATGGGAAAAAGACGGGATCGTAGCAGGCTACTGTGCTTTAAGAGTTCTTGCAGATGAGGGAGAGATCCAGCGTATTGCGGTCCTTCCTTCCTGGCGCCGTCATGGAATAGCCAAAAGCCTGATGGAAGCCATGATACAGGTATCTAAAGAAAAAGGGGCTGTTCAGATGTCACTGGAAGTGCGGGAAAGCAATACAGGCGCCAGAAAACTGTATGAAAATTATGGTTTTATCCAGGAAGCAGTCCGCAAAAATTACTATGAAAACCCGGTAGAAAATGCCTGCATCATGTGGAAACATGAGTTGTAAGAAACTACCAGTAAAAACAGGAATAAAATCCGTATATAATGGAGAGGGACGGGAGACGTTCCTCTCTTTCGTTTATGGTAAAGTCACGTTTCGGTGACAGGTCCGCTTACGAAAAGAGGCAGAGAAAGGCGAGGATACAAATATGAGAAAAATAGGACCAGACGGGCAGTTGGAAAGGATGATATGCAATGCCTGCGGTAAGAAACTGGCGGTCAGACAGGGGATCGTGTTAGAAGGAGCTATAAGCATTGACCACACATGGGATTATTTCTCGGAAAAAGACGGGCAGGTGGATCATTTTGACCTGTGTGAAGAGTGCTATGATCAGCTGACAGCCACTTTTAAAATACCGGTAGAAACAGAAGAACAGACAGAGTATTTATAGCCATTCTACAAGGACAGGCTCAATTTTCCTCAGCACTTGATTATTAAGCTGCAAATGTGATATGATTTGGAAAGTTAAATGTATGATGTTCCTGCATAGAACATGCAACGGGAACATAATGAAAGAAAATGAGGAAAAAATATGTTAGATATATGTTTACTTGGAACAGGCGGTATGATGCCTCTTCCTTACCGGTGGCTTACATCCATGATGGCCAGGTGCGCAGGCAGCAATCTTCTCATTGACTGTGGAGAAGGCACCCAGATCGCGTTAAAAGAAAAAGGATGGAGCCCGAAGCCGATTGATGTGATCTGCTTTACCCATTACCACGCAGACCATATCAGCGGCCTTCCAGGGCTTCTTCTGACTATGGGAAATGCAGAGCGCACAGAACCGCTGACACTGATTGGACCAAAGGGATTAGAGCGTGTGGTAAATGCTTTATGCATGATCGCTCCGGAACTTCCATTTGACCTTAAATTTATTGAACTGACAGAACAGGAAGAAAGCTTACAGATCGGTCCTTACATGATCGATGCGTACCGTGTGAACCATAAGGTGATCTGTTACGGATACTCTATCCGCATTCCGCGGAAAGGCCGGTTTGACGTAGAGCGGGCAAAGGAGCAGATGATCCCACAGAAATTCTGGAGTCGTCTCCAGAAGGGAGAAGTGATCGAAGCTGATGGCCGGACATTTACTCCGGATATGGTACTGGGAGCAGACAGAAGAGGCTTAAAAGTTACTTACTGTACAGATACACGCCCAGTTCCGGTGATCGCACAGTATGCAAAAGACGCAGATCTTTTTATCTGTGAAGGCATGTACGGTGAAAAGGAAAAGGCAGCAAAAGCAAGGGAATATAAGCATATGACCTTTTATGAGGCTGCAAACCTGGCAAAAGAGGCTCAGCCTGCACAGATGTGGCTGACTCATTACAGCCCGTCTCTTACAAGACCGGAAGAATATATGGAGGAAGTAAAACAGATCTTTCCAAGGGCAAAGGCTGCCAGAGATGGCTGGACTGTGGAACTGGAGTTTGACGAGGAGTAACAGGTGCCCGGAGAGGACATATTCCAAGAGCACATATAAAGGATAAGGTGGAAATATGAATACAACTGCATCAGAAGATGTTTTAATACTGGCAATTGAAAGCTCCTGTGATGAAACAGCAGCTTCCGTTGTGAAAAATGGACGTACAGTACTGTCAAATGTGATCTCATCCCAGATCGCGACCCATACGGTATATGGAGGCGTAGTGCCGGAGATCGCTTCCAGAGAGCATATAAAGGCGATCAACTATGTAATAGAGAGGGCGCTGACAGAGGCAAATGTGACTCTTGAGGACATTACAGCTATCGGTGTTACCTATGGACCGGGATTGGTAGGCGCATTATTAGTAGGCGTGGCAGAGGCAAAGGCCATTGCTTATGCTGCCCATAAGCCATTGATCGGCGTTCATCATATTGAGGGCCATGTATCTGCCAATTTTATTGAAAATCCGGATCTGGAGCCGCCTTTTGTGTGCCTGATCGTATCTGGTGGACATACTCATCTTGTGATCGTAAAAGATTACGGAGAGTTTGAGATTATTGGAAGGACCAGGGATGATGCTGCAGGTGAAGCTTTTGATAAAGTAGCAAGAGCAGTAGGCTTAGGCTATCCAGGTGGTCCAAAGGTAGATAAGGCAGCAAAAGAGGGAAATCCACATGCTATGGAATTTCCGCGGGCAAAAGTAGCAGACTCTCCTTATGATTTCAGTTTCAGCGGCTTAAAATCTGCAGTGCTGAACTATATTAACCATGCAAAAATGACAGGGGAAGAGATCTATGTGCCGGATCTGGTAGCCTCTTTCCAGAATGCAGTGGTAGATGTCCTTGTAAGCAGGGCTATTACTGCAGCTAAAGAATATGGCTATAAGAAGCTGGCTATTGCAGGCGGAGTGGCTTCCAACAGCGCTCTTCGTGCAGCTATGAAAGAAGCCTGCGATAAGAACGGTATTACATTTTATCATCCATCTCCTATTTTTTGTACCGATAATGCAGCCATGATCGGTGCAGCGGCTTACTATGAGTATAAAAAGGGAAATCGCTCCGGATGGGACTTAAATGCAGTTCCAAATTTAAAATTAGGGGAAAGATAACAGGGAAACAGGGGTAAGAAGGAATGAAAGAACATTGCACAGCGGTCGTCCTTGCAGCAGGCAGAGGCACCCGTATGGGAACACAGACAGCAAAACAGTATCTGGAATTACAGGGTAAGCCTATTCTTGTATATGCACTGGAAGTCTTTGAACAGTCAGCGGTAGTGGATGATATCCTGCTTATGACAGATAAAGACCACGTAGAGTACTGTAAAAAAGAGATCTGTGAGAAATATGGTATAAAGAAAGTGTCAGCTGTAGCTCCAGGCGGAAAAGAACGCTATGAGAGTGTATGGAAGGCGCTGTGCATTTTAAAAGAACGGGGACAGTCTGGCTTTGTGATGATCCATGACGGTGCAAGACCTTTTGTGACAGAAGAAATTCTTAAACGTGGTCTGCAGAAAGTGAAGGAAACAGGTGCATGTGTGATTGGTATGCCTTCTAAAGATACAGTCAAACTTTCTGATGAAGAGGGATATGTAAAAGAAACTCCAAACAGAAAGTGTGTGTGGACAATTCAGACCCCGCAGATTTTTTCGTATCCACTGATACGTGAGGCTCATGACAGCATTCGTCAGAAA
>ENA-OOYX01001410-OOYX01001410.1-human-gut-metagenome-genome-assembly--contig:-NODE-1410-length-10409-cov-1.822001_pt1 | contig 10409 bp, 8 predicted proteins | sample MGYA00241182_ERZ501387 | MGnify/ENA primary metagenome ERZ501387 (study PRJEB25962, sample SAMEA2042740) | human gut metagenome | biome: human gut; feature: human-associated habitat; material: faeces...
ACTATTAATTGTGGTTCTTTCGATATCTGGAACAAAGGAACAACAAATTGGAAAAATTCTAATTATAAGAAGGGTTATTCTTATGATGTTGTTGCTGAATTTGGAGTGTCTGGCGGTTACACAAATATTTCAAAGTATGTTTCAAGTGCTTCTGCGTCAGGAAGTTTTAACTAAAGAATAGTATTTTGAGCCGCTGAGGATTATCTTGCTGGTAATGACGAGCGGCTCTTACTTTAGAGGATAAATTATGATGAAAAAGATTTGTATTTTGGTTGTTGCGGTGTGCATGGTACTTTCAGCGTGTTCAAACAAAACTAATAATGTAAAATTCAGTGAATTTAATTCTGAATATGTGCCTGTAAATGAAATAACAGATACATATTCAAAAGCCCTCAAATTGGAGTATGCCCATTTCACTATTCGTGACAGTGTAAGAATAGCTGATGTGAGTTCAGTTAGCAGAACGTTATATAAGCCGTCGGACGGTTTTCTGTTCAATAAAGAGCAGAGATTTATAGACTATTTAAACGGCAGTCCTGTTGATCTTAGCAAAATAAGTGTTAGCAGTGACGATATGGGTGAATATCATCAGCTTAACGCCGAAGGAGGTTATCCCTACTTTACTGATTATGATGGTGGTTCGATAGTATGGATCAAAGACGAAGATGCGGAGGCTTTTTTTCTAACTAATGAAAACATTACAGTAAAACGATATTATTGTTGCAACACCTTTGATGATGAGAAATATAAGCTTAAAGACTGTGAAATGTCCATAAGTGAGGCAATAGAAAAAAGTGCTGAATTTTCAGAGGGACTGAGAAAAATTGGCTACCCACAAATGTCGCCTTTTGAGATCAGAGTTGAGAAAATAAACGATACTTATGCGTTCAGAATAGATATGGTGCAACAGGATAACGGAGTACCGTTGAGAGCAGCTAACAGTGGCTTTGAGGGCAGGGAATCCTCTGTCAATGATGTTTTCACAGGTCGATTGAGCAAAATAAATTCAAATCCAGCGGGATACACAGTGCTTATAACTTCTTCGTCCGATATAGGTTGTTTTAGAAATAATGAAAATGTATTTTGTGAATATGAAAAAGAGAATATCGACAAGGTGATAACACCATATTCTGCACTTAGATATATTGATGACAATTTAAGTGATAATTCCAGTTACGAGGTGGATTACATAGGACTTGAGAATAAGATATACTGGGTGGACGCTGAAACGGGCGTATATTCAAGTACTCCAATGTGGACAGTTTCACTCTATAGCCCTACTGAGGAAAAATTATACTATGCTCTAGTAGATTGTGAAACGGGTGATTTTTCATTCTATTCGCAAAGCAGAGGTGATATAAATTTGTAATTTTACAATATAGATCGGAGTTGATAAAGTATGGATAACAGCATAAAAATATAATGCGATACCGCATAACACCGTCAAGCAGTCTTTGTGCGGTATTGCCTTGTATTATAAGAAATCAAAGGAGCAACAAAATGAAGCTACATTTAAAAATAACAAGTACGATTTTATGCCTGTCGCTGTTATTCTTGTCATCTTGTGCAGAGACACCTGAAAGTGTTAAGAAAGGATCAAAAAATGAAAACACTGCGACTCAGGGATATGCTCTCACTTCGCTGGATGAAATGAGTAAAAAGAAATCGGAGTATATAGATGAACTTAAAAAGCTTGAATGTGACAATATGAATTTCAGTGATATCCTTGATATAGATATTCCGCAGAAGATAAAAACAGGAGATTTTATATGTCCTACAGGTTTTGAGGATAATTACAAGGAAATATTCACACATTATGATGAAGATTTCAATGAAGCAAATATTACGAATGACGATACTACTTACCCAACAGGTCCGAGCTATGAGGATAAAGAAAAGGGTCTGCAATTGTCGATCGGATGTACCGGATTTTTTTCGTATCAAAAAGATTTTGATGAGCAAAAATATTACAATGAGTCGGAATATATCAAGACTTTTTCATATTCTGAGGCTATGGAGAGCTTGGAAAAATATAAGCTTGCAGGCGGCAATGAGGAGATGTCACCTGCTGATGCGGTAAAGCTGGCTAAGGATTTTTCCGATGATTTTACAAATTTCTGCAATTATCCCAATGATCTGTCAGTATCTAGAATAAGCTTGTATGAATGTTCGGACGGCTATTTTTATATGGCAAATTATACTCAGTCCGTATCTGACGTAAATATTTTGGAATATGCAGGCTATGATAGCATTGACGAAAATATGATCGTGTCCTGCGCTTTCGCATATATCTGCGGAAACGAGGTCAATAATTTTGTCACGAACTCCTACTTTGAAGAATATAAAATCGACGGTGAATTGACGAGTACATCCGATCCTGTTTCTGCCGCTAAATGTTTAAGTGATACTTTAGCAACAAATATGAAGTTGAACGTCAAGCGTATAGCTATTGAATACTGTATGATTAAAAAAGGTAATATTGAGAAAAGCACAGGAGATGAAGAAACAGACCGTGAAAAAGCTCCCTGGGCAACTTACTGCTCGTATGACATATATGAAGCTGTTCCATGCTGGGTGTTTTACTTTGACGAAACTCCGAACAAGGAAATTTATGCAACCATAAATTGTAACGATATGAATGTTTCTTTTGTTAATAATCAAAAAGGAAACGTATAACACAATAAAATGTGACCTGAGCAAAAGCGAAAATTACCATTGACTTACTGATGTTATCACATATGAGGAAGGAAGTTGCTTATGAAAAATCTAAAATTACTTGCCGCAGCGGTGGCTGTCGTTCTTGCAGGCTGTGCGCAGACACCTGACAGCGTAAGATTCTCTGCCGAGAAAGACAGTAAAGAGAGAAATGAGATCACAGCTATACAGTACATATCTTCCAACAAACTCAGTGATGACATAGACAATGCTCTTGATAAAAGCTATACTCAATTTGATCTGAGAGAAAATATCAGTGTAAAATTGCCCGAAGATTACTGTGAAGTCGATTTTACTCAGATATCGGATTATGAGGAAAATTACGAAAAGATAATGACCCGGATTTTTGGCAAGGATGTTCTCGACCGTGAGAATACAGTTCATGATGAAACCGGCGACGGCATGGTAAGTTACAGCCTTAGCGACGATGACGGGAAAATGTATGGCTGCGTTGGAAATAACGGCTTTATCTGTTTTGCCAAGCCCTCAGCTTTTGATGATCTCTTTAACGGCGGAAACAGAGTCAAGATCTATCATATTGACAGAGATGACGATCTTTCAGACAGCTATGAACTGGACGGAACTTCAGTCACGATCAAGCAGGCAGCTGATTTTGCTCAGGAATGGCTCGATAAGAACTATGCCGATCTTGAACCTGACTTGGAGATAGCCGTTAAAACTATAATTGTAAGACAAAGCGATCAGGGCATTTACTCTTTTGATATCCATGCGTCTAAAAAATACAACGGCGTATTGCTTGACGATCTTGTGCAAATGACAGATACGTCTGATGAAAGTATGTCGAAAATGAAATATATCACGCATATATATGCAGATGTTTAAAAGCGACGAGATAGGCAGCCTTACTAACGGCAACGGTATCTTGATACCAAAAAAAGAAAGATCTGTTGATAAGATAATTTCCCTGTCAAGTGCAATGGGGTTTATTGAAAATACTTTTACAGATTTTAATGAGAAAATGGAGATAAGTGCCATTGACCTTAAATACACACTCACCCCTCTTAACGATAATAAAAACGGTCAAAGCTGCTACGATGCAGGCATAAAATTTGACAGCCATTTGGTCTGGGAGTTTGTTATGGATGTTCCCGAAAATGAAATGCCAGTAGGTGATGAATATTCATCGGCAGGCAATATTCAGCGATTTATTTATCTTGACGCTGAAAGCGGCGATCTTGATTATGAGTTTGATATAAATATGCTTATGCAGTGAGGTAGATCATGAAACAAAAGAAGTTTATGACGTTTTCGTGTATCGTGTTTTCTGCTGTTATTTTTCTGACTTCCTGTGGGGAAAATAAACCACAGTCGGATCTCTCTGCTGTTGACAGCGTGTCAAATATGCCGGAGAGCACCGTGTCAAAGCCAAGTTCGGAATTTGAGAACATAACTGTGGAAACAGAAAAATATGAGAATGAACAGCTTACATTCACATATGAGGGCAAAAGCTATACATTGCCGCTTTCAAGAGATAACTTTAAAGACGATATAGTTTATTATCCTGGATCAAAGCTCCACTCAGAACAGATCATAAACAATAAGCTTGGTGAAAAGGTCACTGCTGTTCTTACCGTTGATGATGGAATAACTAAGATCAAGCTGTGTGATGTTATAGGTCAAAACGGCAAAGTTTTTTCAAACAGCGGCGGCATTTGTACTATGACAAGAACGGGCGGATCTGCCTGTGAATTTACAGATCCACAAAGAACATTAAAAGCCGACCTGAACGATCTTATAGTATATCAGGAAATAAACTATCCCGATGAAGTCGATGATGTTGTATATGTGGGGTATCTTTTCAAGGACAATAATTTTATCCTTAATCAACTGTATGTTGCCGAATATGACGAAAATGGAGAGAAAAACTATGAAGAACAGCTAAACCGTGACCTCCCCAACTTTTTCGGCACAGTACAGACCATAGGCGACAACACGGCCGAAATTAAGCTCACAGACAAAAAGACAGTATGCACAGTGCCTACATATTATTGCGACGGGGAGCTTAGCGAGGGGCTTGAAGTCATGGTGATACTTGACTGCTCCACAGACCTTTTCGATAGCGGAAAGTCGGAGAGTTTTGATTACGCCGTTATCTGCACCGACCCTGCGGAGTATGACCCCTCAGGGCATGAGTTTGGAAATCTCGCCTACGCCAAAGCTGACAGCAATAATCTTGGTAGGTTTACCTACACCGAGATCGGAGATATAGAGAAATGAAACTAAAACTTCTAAACGCAATAAAATGTGACCTGAACAAAAGCATAATAAACATAGGCTTTGCAGGTGCGGTGCTGCTTACAACAGTGCTTGCTTTCACCTCATCAGCCTATACAGACCTTGCCACCGATAAATCATATTCGGTGTTCGAGTCACTTTTCACTCTCGATAAAAATATCCTCCGCACCGACCCAATGCTGTCCTCAGTGCTGGTTTTCAGAAACGGACTTTCGGGATATATCACAATGTTTTTGCCTATTGTCGTGGCATTCCCATTCATGGTGTCTTTCTGTGCAGAGCGAAATAACGGACTGATGCGTTTCACCATATCTCGCACAGGCAAGCTAAGATATTATCTTTCAAAATTCATATCCGCACTTATCTCAGGCGGATTTGCCGTTATGCTCGGTATAGCTGTTTACGGCATAGCCTGTGCAGTGCTTTTTCAACCACTTTCGGAGTTTGACGTATCAGCCGACCAGCTTCAATACATAATGCAAGACAGCACAGGTAGAACCATAATCAAAATGCTTGCAGTAGCTTTCGCATATGGTGCAGTTTCCACACTGCCTGCGTTTTTCCTAAGCTCTTTCTGCAAAAATCCGTATATCATAACCTGCCTGCCTTTTATGCTCAACTATGTCCTCACAACAATGCTCAATAGGATAATAGACGCAAATCTTTTCAACGATAACTTTGATTTTGATAGAGCGAATGCCTTTTATCCAAGCTCTGTGACGAATTTTCTGTATATACAAAGCTTTGACAGAAGTGCAAAGTGGATAACTGCGGTGAACTGTTCGGGGGCGATCGTTACCCTGCTGGGATTTATTATCGTGATGAATTTGCGCAAGGACAAGGGGGTGTAGGTCAGCTATGATGAAAAATTTCAGCCTTAAACAAAGCTTTTTCTGTGCAAGAGCGGAGTTCATAAAGTGGGTATGCGACGCACGAATGATAATCCTAGGAGTGCTTCTTATCTTCATTTACAGCTTTGCTATCGAGCCTCTTAAATCAAACGCAGAGCTTATGGGCGAACCGCTGAATATCCTTGAGCCTTTTATCGCCATAGCAAATTCAGGTGCGATACTTCTTATCATACCGCTGGTTTTCCTCACACTTATCGCAGATTTTCCGAAGATAGACACCAACACAGTTTTCTACATAATGCGTGTGGGCAGGCTGAACTGGCTGTTCGGACAGCTTTTGAAGCTCATTTTTATGGCTTTATCTTATCTTGCAGTGATATTCTTGGGCGCAGTGCTCCCAATGCTTTCAGACGGTTTTTGGTACAACGGCTGGAGCAACGTGGCGACAAAGTTCGCTTCACGCTTTCCTGAACATTCAGGCAATTTCGGCGTGCAGCTTCTCCCTGAAAATCTCTACAATCAGCTCACAGTATTTTCAGCCGCAGTGCAAAGCTACCTGCTCGTGTTCGCATACCTTATGATAATTGGGCTTATCCTGCTGAGCTTTTCACTTGTGAAACACAAAACTGTGGGCTTTGTCCTCTGCGGAGCGGTGATATCATTAGGCACAGCGTTCTGCTCCATAAAGACCACGCTTATGTGGACAATGCCAATGGCGAACAGCATAATATGGCTGCACTACACAAAATATTTCCGTGAGCCTGTTATGTCAATGAGTTTTTCGGTCAGCTATCTTGCCATATTTATAGCAGTACTGCTGGCGTTCTGCTTTATCGCCATAAGAAAATTCAATTACGACAATGTTGCTGAGATAGCAAGTTAGGAAATTAGGGGGACAAAATGGATATCATCAATGTAAATGACGTATGCCTTACGCTTGGCAAAACGGAGATACTAAAGCACATAAATGTGTCCTTTGAGGAGGGCAAAATACACGGACTTATCGGCAGAAACGGCAGCGGCAAAACGATGCTGATGAAGTGCATATGCGGCTTTATCAAGCCCACATCGGGTGTGATAACAGTTGACGGCAAGCAGGTGGGCAAGGACGTTGACTTTCCGAAAGATATGGGTATCATTATTGAAACACCTGGGTTTATCCCATACTATTCAGGCTACAAAAATCTCAAGCTGCTTGCAGGGCTCAACAACAAGATCGGCAAAAATGAGATAAAAAGCAATATGAAGCAAGTTGGACTTGACCCTGATCTAAAGCGCCACGTTCGCAAATACAGCCTTGGTATGAGGCAGAGGTTAGGTCTGGCACAAGCTATCATGGAAAACCCGAAGATACTTATTCTCGACGAGCCGTTTAACGGTCTTGACAAGGACGGAGTAAAAGAAATGCGTGAGTACCTGCTTTCATACAAGGAGCAGGGCAAGACTATTCTTATATGCTCACACTCTGCGGAGGACATCTCAGTGCTGTGCGATACTGTGCATGAAATGGATAAGGGAGTGATAAGTGAGATCAAGGGGTGAGCTAATCAAAAAAACATCATCTGCGTCAGTGCGAGGCTTTGCCGTTGGCTAAGAATGGGACATTGGAAAATAAACCGGATAGCATTTTCAAATAAGTTTTGATATATAACGCAAAAAGACAGATACCTCAGTCAAATGAAGTATCTGTCTTTCTTATTTCTTAGTTATAGCCTGCTGTATAGGTCTTTCATAATAGTTGTTGAAAAGTTTCTATATTAGTACCGACCTAAGCCGTCCGCCATATTTTTCATATTGTATTAAAGCTGTGTATCAACAAAAATTGTATAGATAGCCTTCATTGCAGATTCAAAATCAGCCTCGTTTACACCGATGATGATATTAAGCTCGCTAGAGCCCTGATCTATCATCTTTACGTTTACATGAGCGTGTGCAAGGGCTGAGAATATTCTGCCTGCTGTACCTCTGTTTGACTTCATTGCACGTCCCACAACTGCAATAAGCGCAAGGTCTGTTTCAATATCAATTGTATCAGGGTGACAGTTTCTGTGCAGACCTGACATTATCTCCTGCTCCTTTGGAGCAAACTCTGCCTGATGAACAACGACAGACATTGTGTCGATACCTGAAGGCATATGCTCAAAGCAGATACCATTCTTCTCGAATACTTCAAGCACTCTTCTGCCGAAACCAAGCTCTGCGTTCATCATATCCTTTTCGATATTAACTACAGTAAAGCCCTTCTTTCCTGCTATACCTGTGATCGTGAATGCAGGCTTCTGAGATGTGGACTCAACGATCATTGTACCCATATCCTCAGGCTTGTTTGTGTTCTTGATGTTTATTGGGATACCTGCTTTTCTTACAGGGAAAATAGCGTCCTCATGAAGTACACCTGCACCCATGTAAGAAAGCTCTCTCAGTTCCTTATATGTTATGGTAGTGATAGGCTGTGGGTTGTCGATAATTCTAGGGTCGCATACCAGGAATCCTGATACGTCTGTCCAGTTCTCATAAAGATCAGCGTTTACTGCTGCGGCAACGATAGAACCTGTTACGTCAGAACCGCCTCTTGAAAATGTCTTGATAGTATCGTTAGGCATTGAGCCGTAGAAACCAGGTATTACCGCATTGTCAAGTGTAGCTAATCTCTGAGGAAGCACCTCGTTTGTTCTTGCAGAATCAAACTGACCCTGATCGTTAAAATAGATAACATCGGCAGCGTCAACAAAGTTATATCCAAGATAGTTAGCAAGAACGATACCGTTAAGATACTCGCCACGGGAAGCCGCATAGTCACGTCCTGCCTTGCCGATAAAGCAAGCCTTGATAGTTTCAAACTCCTTGTCAAGAGAAAGGTCAAGACCCAGATCATTGATTATGCCGTAATATCTTTCCTTGATAGCGTCGAACTCGCTGCTGAAATCCTTGCCCTTTGCAGCAAGATCATAGCAGCCGTAAAGCATATCAGTTACCTTTGTATCGTTTGAAAATCTTTTACCAGGAGCAGACGGCACAACAAATCTTCTTGAGCTTTCCGCTGTGATTATCTCCTTTACCTTTTTGAACTGCTCAGCACTTGCAAGAGAGCTTCCACCGAATTTTACAACCTTTGTCATTTCACAAACCCCTTATAAACTATAGAATTATTCCTGTCTGCGTACTTTTCCCACGCTGACGTTACAATAAATAGTATACCGAATTTGCGTGATTAAGTCAATGTATAAATGGACTAATTTTTATAGTTTTTTCAATGTATGTTTGTGAAATACGCTTGTATTTGTATGACGGACAACTCATACTTATCTGTCTGCCTATTATCTGTAATGTTCGTCTATCCACTTATCATGTTTTCGTGAAAGAAAGCCCCAGCGTTCTTCAACACAAAATGCAGCAGATAAAACAAGCGGCAAAGAAAGCAGCACAGCCGCAATAATAAGAATAGCCATATTACTTACGTTCACAAGAACGCCTCCCGTCTTGGTTTTGTTATGACTATATTATAGCGTTCCTTACTTAAACAAACCTTAATGCAAAGTGAAAACCATGTGAAAAAAGCCCCGACCGAAGTCAGGGCTTTTTTCATCAGACTGCTTAAACCGTCACAGCCTGAGTATTATTCTTTTTAAGCACCTCAATAAAATCTTTTTCAGGAACAGGCTTTGAGAAGTAGTATCCCTGAATGAAATCACAGCCCATGCCAAGAAGCGTGTCGAGTTGGTGCTTGTCCTCGATACCCTCGGCGACTATCTGCATATTGAGCTTCTTTATCATCGCCACTGTACTTTCAATGGCGATATGCGCCTTTTCGCTCTTGAAACATTCCCAGACTATTTCCTTTTCAAGCTTGATAAACCTGAAAGGCAGGCTGAGAAGATATGTCATATTTGAATATCCCGTACCATAATCGTCAAGTGCAAACTTCACACCATAGTCGGAAAGGGTCTTGATGTTTTTCTCCATAATGTGCGGAGTATACACCGCCGCAGTTTCCGTTACTTCAAGACAAATAGACGATGGGTCTACCTTGTATCTGTCCATAATGCTGAGAAGCTGCTCTACAAGGTCAGATTGCATGCACTGGACTACCGACAGGTTTACCTGCACATATTCGATACCAAGTGAAGTTCCCACGCCTTTCTTTATAAATCGGCAGGCTTCCTCGAAAACATATTTGCCTATTTTGAGTATCTTGCCGTTTTCCTCAGCTATAGGAATAAATTCCTGTGGAGGGATAAATCCAAGCTTTTCATCCTTAAGCCTAACAAGGGCTTCACAGGAAACTATCTTGTTTCTTGAACTTGAATATATCGGCTGATAGTATACCTCAAAGCCACGATTATCCAGAGCCTTGTCTATAGCATTTTCTACCTCGCTTCGACGTTTGCTGTCATAAAAGTTTATGTCAGTTGCATGAAGAAGTCTTTCAGTTTCAGGTTCACGATGCTTGAACTGCTCGATAAAGTCCACCAGCATATCTGCATTGTCAACGTCATCAGGGCAGTCGATACGCATAAAGCAGGCCGTTATCAAAGTATCAACAGTACCTATATTCCAGTTTTCAGACAGCTTTTTCCTTATCGCACG
>ENA-OOYX01001421-OOYX01001421.1-human-gut-metagenome-genome-assembly--contig:-NODE-1421-length-10323-cov-1.510323_pt1 | contig 10323 bp, 9 predicted proteins | sample MGYA00241182_ERZ501387 | MGnify/ENA primary metagenome ERZ501387 (study PRJEB25962, sample SAMEA2042740) | human gut metagenome | biome: human gut; feature: human-associated habitat; material: faeces...
CCCTTAATAAAGATAATAATACTCTCACATTTTTTGAGACATACTCATTTAAATTTGCGACTGCAAGAATTGGTTGATTGATTTTTTGTTTCATATAAGCTAAAGGATGTTGTGTTAAATACACACCTATCGCTTTCTTTTCTAATTCTAAACGCACCATTTTATTTTCTTTAATAATTTCTAAAATAGGTGGTTCATCAATACCAATCATATTTTTTAAATGTGCATACTCTGTAATCTTTTCTAAATTAGCTTTTAAAGTCGCACGATTAAGTCCAAATTCATCAAAAGCACCCGCATCAATTAAACTTTCTAACATTAAACTCGTGATTTTCTTTCCTTCCATGCGCGAAACAAAATCAAAAATATCTTTAAACAAGCCATTCTTTTGTCTTTCTTCAACAATTGCTAGATAACCTGCCTGTCCTACATTTTTAATAGCTAATAAAGAAAAACGTAAATCACCTTCTACTTGTTTAAAATAATGTTCAGAATAATTAATGGATGGCGGTAAAATTTTAATTTGATATTTTTTAGCTTCTGCAATATATTCCATTTTATGAACATCACTATTTTGTTCATTAGAAAGAATTGCTCCATAAAAAGATAAGGGATAATTAGCTTTTAAATACGCAAGTTGATAACCAATTAAACCATAGGCAATTGCATGAGCTTTATTAAAGCCATAATCCGCAAACTTTTCAATTAATCCAAAGATATATTCCGCCTGATTTTTTTCATAACCATTTTTTAAAGCACCACTTATAAATTCCTCTTTCATTGATTCCATTAACCCAAGTGTCTTTTTAGAAGTTGCTTGTCTTAATATATCTGCTTTAGCAAGTGAAAAACCAGCAATTTTTTGTGCTACTTGCATTAATTGTTCTTGATAAATAATAATACCATACGTTGATTTTAAAATATCTTTTAAATCATCATGTGGGTATTCCACTTTTTCTTGATGAAATTTTCGAGCAATATAATGAGGAATTTGTGACATAGGTCCTGGTCTATATAAAGCATTGGCAGCTCCAATATCTTCAATACTGCTTGGCTTTAATTTTCTAAATAAATTTTTCATTCCTGGTGATTCTAATTGAAAAACACCTAACGTATCTCCATTTGATAACATCTTAAATGTTTTTTCATCATTTAAAGGAATCGTATTTAAATTTAAATGAACACCTTCATACTTTTCAATATTTTTCAAAATATCAGAAATTACAGTTAAATTCTTCAATCCTAAAAAATCCATTTTTAATAAACCAACACTTTCAATATAATTTTTAGAATACTGTGTCAATACATTTTGATTAGGACCTTTTGTTAGAGGAACCACTTCATTTAAACAATCTCCTGATAAAACGACCCCTGCAGCATGCATTGAAATATTACGTGGTAAACGTTCTACAAGATAGATTGCCGGTAAAATCTTTCGTAACATTTCTTCTTGATTGACCATACTTGCAAAAGCATAGGAAGATTCATAAACTTCTTTTACTGTTTTTCGATTTTTTCCTTGTGTTGGAATATACTTTGACATCATTTCTAATTTAGGTAAAGGAACTGAAACGACTTTTCCTAAATCTCTTAAAGCAACCTTAGGGCCATAGGTAGCAAAAGTAACAATTTGTCCAACATGTTCTTGTCCATACTTTTCTGTAACATATTTAACAACTTCATCTCTTTTATCATCTTGAAAATCAATATCAATATCAGGCATTGAAACACGTTCTTCATTTAAAAAACGTTCAAATAATAAATCATATTTTAAAGGATCAATATTCGTGATTCCTAAAACATAACTCACTAAACTTCCAGCAGCACTTCCTCTTCCTGGACCGACTTGAATATCATGTGTTTTCGCAAATCTTACATAATCAAAAACAATCAAAAAATAATCATTGAAGCCCATTTTAGCAATGACTTTTAATTCTTTTTTTAAACGTTCTATATAAGTTCTAGGAACTTCTTTTCCTTTAAATCTTTTCTTTAAACCAACAATACAAAGTTGCTGTAAATAATTTTGGCTCGTCACATTTTCAGGTAAAGGATAGTGTGGTAAATGCATTTGATTGGTTTCAATAGTGACATTGCATCTTCTTAACAAATCATTTGTATTTTCTATAATTTCGCGATCAAACAATAAAGACATCTCATAAGCATCTTTTAAATACATCTGATTTGTTTGTACTTTATAATTTCGATCAATTTTTTCGCCATGGATACTTGCTTGCATTAAATCAACCGCTATAGCATCTTGTGGATATAAATAACGTACTTCATTCGAAGCACAAACCTTCACTTCTTGTAAAGTAGCAAGTGCTTTTAAACGTTCATTTAAAAATGATTGCATTTTTAAATGATGATCTTGAATACAAATATAATAATTATCTTTAAACATCTTTTTAAACAATGCAATATATTTTAAAGCCTCAGATTCTAACTCTTTTAAAACAAGCCTTTCAACAATTCCTTCTTTACATCCAGAAAGAATAAAAAGATGTTCACGATATAAAGATAATCTTTCTAATTCAATCGCTTTACGTTCACTTAAATTAATATCACTACATATTTTCATTAAATCATGATAACCAATTTGATCTTTTGCATAGAATAAAAAAGGATAAACTTCTTGATCAATAAGTACATCCCCTTGCATTCCAAAAATAGGTTTGATGTCATAATGATGACAAGCATTAGAAAATTCAATCGCACCATACATATTATTGATATCTGTTAAAGCCAATGCTTCCATATGCAATTCTTTCGCTCTTTTACATAAATCTTGAATCAAAATCGTACTATTTTGAAAACTATAACAACTATAGATATTCAATTCACCAATCATGTTGCCACCACCTTTTTCCATATTATACGCTAAATCATCCTTGATTAAAAGAATTACAAAAATGTTTTCAAAGATAATAAAATTAAAATCAAACCAACATATAAAGTTAAAAATAAATACAACATTTCAAAAAAAGAATACGTTAAAACAAGCATAACAAACAACCTATAGATATATAAAATAACTGCATAGTAATGATAACGAATCTGTAAAACACAAAATCTTCTTTGCCAAATGATAATAACAATAGATAAAAACATCGCTATAAAATGAAAAGGTAAAAATAACGAAGACAAAATAATTTGCAAAATCAAACAAACCCCTACTAGAAACTGCATTTTTTTGATTCTAATTAACATAACACCACCATTTTATTTTATGAAAGAAACAAAAAAAGAGCACTTATTTAGCATGCTCTTGTAAACTTTTTGCAAGCTGTGCTGGACAACTTGTTGGTTTTGCTCCACATTTGATGTCTTTTAAACGTTCAATAACTTCATCAACTTTCATACCCTTTGCTAGTGCAGCAACTCCTTGAGTATTTCCTGAACATCCACCTGTAAAGATAACATTTTTAACAATCCCATCTTCAACTTCTACATGGATATTTCTTGAACAGACACCTCTTGGTGTATAATCGTATTCCATTTTTATTCCTTCTTCCTATTTTTTTGTAAGTTTAGCAATTGATGTCACATATGATTGATACATATGACTATCTACTGCTTTGATCTCTTCTACTTTATAATATTTTGATAATTCTTGCAAATCTTTTGCAAGCATAGATGTTGAAGAATTCATATAAATGACTGTTTGTACTTTCCCAAGTCTTAAAGTATCCTTTAATTCATTAGAAATCCCATTGACTCCTTGAATAATCACTGTATCATACACTTTCTTTTTTGCAAAAGTAACCATTTTTTTAATTGGTTGACCATAAACAAATTTAATATTTTCTTTTCCTAATAATTTAGCATTATAAGTAGCACTTTCAATATTATCTTTCTTTTCATCAATAGCAACAACTTCTTGATCTAAATTCATTTCTAAAATACCATTTTCACAATTAATAGAAATAATCTTTTTACTTCCTTTAACCATTGTTTTAACAATCTTATTTCTAATTTCAAAAGATTCTAAATGATCTGGTAAAGTTGTTTTAACAGACATAATATATTTTTTACCATCACAAATAAATTCTTCTTTCGTATTTCCAAAAATCTTCTTATAACCTTGACTTTCAAAATCTTGATATTTAGAAGTATTAATTGACATAAATAAACCATTGACCTGTTTTAATTTTTTAATATCACTTACCACTTCATCTTTTAAACCGTCTTTCCCTGTAATAATGATGACTTGTACTTTATCTTGGAAAACACGTAATTTAATAAATCTTAAACCTGTTCTAAATTTATCATTATATGTTTTACATTGATGATTATTAAAAACTTCTTCTAATTGTAATAATGTTTGATTAATTAATGGATGTTGTTTCATACACCCTGTCATCACTGTTAAATATTTTGTTTCTCTTTGATAAATTCCAAAAGTAACTTTTCCTTTAAAATCTACAATAGGTAAATTGGCTTGTGTAAGGAAACCATTTTTTTGATTCATCCCAATAATTTGATCAATCTTAATTTGTGAACGATCTAATTCTGTATACTTCTTTAAAGATTCTTTAATTAAATCTTTTTTATGTTTTAATTGTGCTGGGTAAGCATAATGTAATAAATTACATCCCATACATTCTTTATTCGCACGACATGGATTTTTAACACGCATTGGTGAAGGTTTAATGACTCTAATTAAATCACCAAAATAATAATTTTTATTATTGTATTGTTTGGCATCAATTTCTACTTCTTCATTTAATAATGCCCCTTTAATAAAGACAATTTTACGATTAATGTAACCAATACCTTCTCCATTGATTCCCATTTTTTTTATTTCAACTGTTGTTTTCATATAGCCTCCTTAAAAAAGGAAAAGCATCTTATTGATGTTTTTCCTCTCCTTCTTCCTCTTCTTTCATTTCATGTATTATTAATCTAAGAAGTTCAATTCGATTCTTATGCATCTTTTCGATAATAATTGTAACTCCTGGAAATTCAATTTTATCTTTTATTTTAGGAACACCACTAAACTCTCCTAAAACAAGACCACCGATTGATTCAAAATCTTCCGATTCAAAATGAGTATCAATTTCATCATTGACCTCATTTAAATTTAAACTACCATCTACTAAATACTCATGATCATTGATTTTAACAATAGCATCATCAAAATCTTCATATGAAACAGAATACTCTGTTATATTATTGAGCTTACCATGTAAATCTTGAATAGTTGTAAAAAGGATATTAATATCATCACTTGTATCATCATATTCATCATCAATTTCACCAACGATTTCTTCAACAATATCCTCAAAAGTAACAATTCCACTCATAACACCATATTCATCTAATACAATAGCAAGTGTTGCATGTTCCTTTCTCATTGAAGCAAAAACATCATTGACTTGATTAAATTCATAGACCACAAAAGTCTCTCTCATATACTTTTTAACATCAAAATGTTCTTTATCAATATCGATAAACAACAAATCTTTCATATTTAAAACACCTATAATTTCATCAAAAGACTCATCATGAATAGGATATCTAGAATACTGTGCATCATGATAAACATTCATTAATTCATCATACGTACAATCATCCGGTAAACTTTCAACATGAATACGTGGTGTCATAATCTCTTTGATTTCAGTTTCACCAAATTCAAAAACATTATGTATCATTTCTTTTTCTTCTTTTTCTAGAACACCTTCTTCATGTCCAACTGTTACAATTGTTTTCAATTCTTCTTCAGTTAAACTAGGGCCATGTTCTTGATTACCACCTAAAAGTTTAATAATAAATCCTGTAATAATATTCAACACAAAAACAACTGGTTTAGTAATTACACAAACAAAACGAATAAATGGTGCTAAAGCAAAAACTAATTTATCAGCGTTTTGAGTAGCAAGAGATTTAGGTGTGATTTCACCAAAAATCAAAATACACAATGTTACAACACCTGTTGCGATTGCAACTGTTTGTGCACCATCTCCAAAAATAGCCATAATCGTTGCTGTTGTAAGTGACGAAGCACCGATATTTACTAGGTTGTTTCCTACTAAAATAGCACTTAATAAACGATCTTGATCATCTAATAAAGACTCTACTAATTTTGCTTTTTTATTTCCTTCTTCAGCAAGTGTACGTATTTTAATTTTACTTACCGATAAAAAAGCTGTTTCACTACAAGAAAACAACGATGATAAAATTAATAAAATGATTAATGATATGATATTCATTATCTGGGCAGAATCCACTTTTACATTTCTCCTTTGATTCTATTATTGAAGATTATAATAGTATAATTACAAAAATTTGTCAATATTCCATTATTTTTGTATAAAGTTTATGTAATGATGATAAAAATCATCAATATCTTCATCATATACAACTAACACTTTTTTACCTTTGATTCCTAATTGATAATGACCAATTTCAACAACTTGATCAAAATACATTGATTTTCTTTTTTTAAATTTCTTTAAAACATTTTGATATGTATTATATCCAATTTCATCACTACGCCATGAACCTTTTTCTTCAACAATTTGGTCAATCTCTTTATCACTTGGCATTTTTGTTTGTCTTTCACGTTCAAGAACCAATTCTTTAAAAATATTTTTTGAAACAAAAGTATTTAAACATTGATAATAACCTTCAAAAGAATAAATTGCTTCTCCATCATCTTTATCTTTACCGATTTTTTGAATAAAAGTTGTCGTATCAACAAGTAAATTTGAATTATTTTCATCTATCCTTTTATTTTTTGGCAAAGTGATCGTCATTTCTTGTTTATCTAATTTCGAAAAATCAATTTCATTATACAAAAAGTAAACTCCTACAAAAACAGTAACAGAAACAATCACTGCTATTTTCTTTTTGATCGGATTTTTAATCAAAGGAATTTTTGTATTAATAATTGTCGCAAATAATGTAATTAATATAAAATAACCTGAAAAGCTTAAAAGTGAACTTAAGTTATTCATTTTCAAGACAAATAACATTCCAATCATCAAAATAGCTAAAATATCTATAACAATGCGAACAAACCCATCTAAATATTTAAACTTTTGATAAGAATACGTTCTTTTCTTTAAAGCACGTCTCTTTAAATAAATAAACAATGCTGCAAATAGCCATAAAAAACAGCCTACATAAATAAGAAACAAACTAAAACAAACATTTAAATTTAAAAATATCGAACCCCAAGAAAAACGGTACAACCAAGAAAAGAAACTTGTAAAACCATAAAAGATCATAGCCGCAAGAATGCACATAGCAATTGCCCATGGTTTAAACATTTTTAATTTTGCCTCACATAAAACATCTTCATCACTTGATAAATCTTCCGCCTCTAAATTAACATTTCGATAAATATGCATATCTTGCATACAACAAACATGTTCATATCCTAAATGGTCTAAAGTTTCTAAATAGTCATCCGTTAATGGATTATAGTCAACTTGATATTTATAAACTTGTGAGGATTTTTCAAACTTAAAAAATGAATTAACTGATACAAGATTCCATCCTTTTTTAGACATTTTATCTAGATAAGGAATTAATATTTCATCATAAAACAATCTATTTTTTAAAAATGTATACTTATATTTCATCTTCATAATCCTTTTTCATAAACAAAATAATTTGTTTTTGCATCTTTTCCTTTTCTAATTCAAGTCTTTCTTTTCCTTTTTGAGTAATTATGTATATTTTTCTTTTATTTTCTTCTTTTAATAATTGAATATATCCTATATTTTCAAAACGTGGCAACAATGCATAAAGTGTTCCAGCACCAACGCTAACATCACCTTCCGTCATTTCATTTACTTTTTCCATAATTTCTAAACCACATAAGGGCTCATATAATGAAAGTAAAATATAAAACATTTGTGGAGTTAATGTTTCAAATTCTTTTCTCGCCATTTTCTCACCTCTTTTATCGAATATCGATAAATATTTCAATCTCATTATATCGATATTCGATAATAAAAGCAATATAAAAGCGGATTTTTGCCCGCTTAATTTCTAACATATGCTTTAATAACTTTTATTATTTCATCATTTAAAGGTCTAATTGTATATTCTTTAACATTTGCAGGAACAGTAAATGTTTCTGCATAATGTACTGTATAAGGTTCAAATTCATTTTTAGGACTTTCAATAAGTGCTGTTTGCCCTTCAACTAAATTTAACATATTAAATCCATGGTCTGTTTGATGATTACTTGTAAAACGACATGTTTCTATAAATTCTAATTCATGTAAGCCTGTTCTTTCTTCAAGATAATCATCTCCATCATGAATCACTTCAACATGATTTACTAAATTATCTTTAACCCAAGATGTTGTTCTATTCCATTGAATATTTTTTTCACCATCTTCAATATGAATCGGTCTAGGTAAACCATCTAACACTAGACGATCCCAATCCCATAATTTAAAAGTAAAAATATAAGGTGTAGCACTAATTTCTAAAACCATACAATTCTTAGAAGAACAATGAATTGTTCCTGCAGGTATTAAGAAATGATCATGTTTTTTAGCATGAAACTTATTGACATACTTTTCAGCATTAAATGAAATACGACTCCTTGAGCGCATTTTAAATCTGTTAACATTTGATTTTTATCAATACCTTCTTTTAAACCTAAATAAACACCACCATCATCTTTGCAATCTAATATATAATAACTTTCATCTTGAGTATAAGTCATTCCAAAATGAGATTTAATATATTCAGTTAAAGGATGCACTTGTAAACTTAAATTTTCTCCATCAATTATATCTAGAAAATCAAAACGAATAGGAAATTCAGCACCAAAGCGACAATAATTTTTCATTCCTAACAACTCTACTGGTTGTTACAAAACCTAATCCATCGCTGGAATTTCTATACGTGTATCTCCAAATCTAAAATAAAGACTATTTTCTTTTGAAACACCATCAAAACTCCAAGCATAGTTATTTTGTTTTTCATCAAGGCCACAATTCTTTTCATCCATTGTCCACCCCAAACTCCCAGATCAAAAGAAGGAACAAGTCTAAATGGTCGTTGAGTTGTCTTTTTTAATGCACTTCTTAAGGCATTTCCAGCAACAATTTTAGGATTTCCTTCTTGATTACTATCAAGAAAATAATCAATATTTTCAAAAATATCCATTTTATGCTTATCAGCAATTCTCCATTCAATAAAGAAACTTCTCTTTATCTTCTTTAAAACATCTTCATCAGCATTATCTTGTTTAAAATTAGGCATATATTTTCGAGATCTCAATTGAATTTCCCAACGAGCAAGATCACAATAAATCAAAACCCTACCTTTATGACTAGCAAGTGATTGACATTGAGCCAATTTTATATCATCAATAAAATCATCCATCTTTCCATAATATATGACTCCTCTTACACGATTTTCTGTTAAAAAAGGGGTCATCATTTTATTAAGCTCATCTTTTTCATAAAATACATCTTCACTTTTAATCACGAAATCAGGTTTATAAATTTCTTTAATTAAATCAAAGATTTCGTCATCGACGCCAGGATAACAATCTACAGTTAAACAATAATTTTCTTCTTGTCCTAGATTTTCTAAATATTTTTTATTTCTGTTTTGCCTGTACAAGCTTCATTTTCATATCCACTTATATTTATTTTTGGAAATTTATCATAATTCATTACTATCACCTAAATTCCTTTACACTTGTTATTTTATATTTAAATTATATCCCATATCATCATATGAATCTACAAATCTCAAAACATATTATTCCCCTAACATAATAACAATCGTATCTCCTTCTTCAACATACTCACCTTTTCTTGGCAATTGATCAATGACCTTATTTCCTTTACCAACAAAAGTAAAGCGTAAAGAAATATTTTGAACTTCACTTCTTTTTTTACCGATATAATTTTCTACTTTGATTGTTCTTTTATCCATTATAGAATATGATTTTTGTCTTTGAGATTTTACCTTTTTGACATTTAAAGCAGGTAAAATATCAACAAACATCTTTCTAGCGATAGGAGCAACTGTTGTTCCACCATATTGAATACAGTTTTTAGGATTATCCATTGCTACATACAAAACAATTTGTGGATCATCAATAGGAGCAACGCCAACAAAAGAGAGAATATAACCACTTCCAACATAACTTCCATTAACCACCTTTTGCGCCGTTCCTGTTTTACCACCAATACGATAACCATCTATATAAGCATTTCTACCTCCACCATCAGTCACGACACTTTCTAGCGCATCTCTTACTTTTTTAGATGTTTCTTCTTTAATAACCTGTCTTTTTACTTTCTTTTTAACTTGTTCAACAATTTCATTATTTGAACT
>ENA-OOYX01001425-OOYX01001425.1-human-gut-metagenome-genome-assembly--contig:-NODE-1425-length-10300-cov-2.280820_pt1 | contig 10300 bp, 9 predicted proteins | sample MGYA00241182_ERZ501387 | MGnify/ENA primary metagenome ERZ501387 (study PRJEB25962, sample SAMEA2042740) | human gut metagenome | biome: human gut; feature: human-associated habitat; material: faeces...
CGATACACTACCGTATAAGGACCTTGAACATGAGAGCAAAAAAGCATATTGGTAAAATTACACCAAATACGAGGTTCCGCCTCATAATAGTTATTCATCTTTGCCCAAGCATATACTGGTTCCCCTGGGGTCATGGCCGTATTGAGCGCAGCAAGAAAAGGAACCTCATAGGCCTTACTGAAATCGAACTGTTGGTAAAACTCTTTGTTGACCGATTCGATCACTGCACCCGGAGGAATTATCCTTGACGTTGTACACCGTGCCGTCTTTCCATACCTGAACCCACAGCGGGAATATTGGGTCCTCTTTCCCGAAAAAGCGGAATCGGTTTAACGCTCCGCCGTCCGGAAAGGCGAAGTGGGCGTCGGCAGTCAAACGACCGATGTTACGCAACATGAAAGCAAACTCACGGTCATGTCCGGAGATGAGATCATTTAAAAGCATGCGCTCAATGAAGTCGCTTGTCTGCTGCCAGATACTGTCACTGATCCCACGGCGGCCGGAAACGTAGGCTGTCTCTATTTTATCTAAAATGAACGCTACGTCGTTTGCTCTCAGTTGACGCACGGAATCTATGCGGGCTGCCATCGCAATACTGTCGGCAGGTGGGTTCCGTACACTCTCTCTTGCATAAGCCGTGGAGCACGTACATGTAAGCCACAGTATGAGCGACAAGACTGATCTTACTTTGAACATGATTGGTTCTTTTTAATTTCGATGTAGAAACCACAACGCCGTGCTGGGGAAAGCACTCGTCGTCACGGTTGTTTTTATTTCAAAAATCACAATGCCTGGTAATCAGCTATATACAAAACTATGTAACAAATATGTAGCAAATTTTACCAGCCTAATGCGGAGAGAAAATCAACAAATTCAACTTATGTTAATTTTGTGTTATCCAGTCATTTAAGCCTTAATGACGACTCTAAATACAAAAATAGCAAATAATTAGATATATTCTGTTATTCTCAATCAAAAATATCAATATTGATATACGTTTATACAGAGAGGTATTTATCGGAGAGCCTATCCGCAACATCGGAACAATCTTTGTCCAACCTGAACTCAATTACGAGTATGCTGTCATCATCGTGTTCCGTGTTATAGATATCCAACAATCGGTTCATCTCTTCCATACTGTGTATCTCGGTCCCGATTTTCTCGGAAAGGAATTGAAATACCTCCTCCCAATTCGAATAGTAATACGACTCTTGATAACCCTCTTCCACCTTAATGCGCGGCAGATATTCACTATTGACATCATTGGTCCCGTAGTAGCCCATTCCGGGTTCTTCCGAGCGGTAGTAAATAAAGACGGAGGGGTATTTGAACTGAATGAATTTTCGTAAGTCGTCAAATTCTCCCCAGGCAGTCATAGTGTCGAAACGGACGACTGTATAGTTGTGGTTGATCGAAAGATTGCCGAACTCGCCTCGGCAGCTTATTTTGTGATAGTCACCACCCAGAATCGTTACGAGATTTCCCAGCCAAGTATTGCCGAATCCGTTTTCGATAAGGGATTTTTCACTGTCCTCCAGCGATTTCATCTTTTTGTATAAGTCGCGTATATCTTTTTTATCTCCCACAGCGACATAGGAGGTCCAACACCAATTAGGCATAGTTTTATCGATTAATAAGTTAGTTAATAGATTTGTCTTAATAGGATTTGTTATTGTCGCGTCATTCGAGCGCTTTCAATTTCGGTTTCATCAGGAATCTCCTTTCCCGTAGAAGGGATATAAGTAGGTATGCTGCCAAAGAAGATTTCAAGTTCGGGTTTCAGACAATGTTCTTTTCAGCTTCTTCCTGTGGCAATTTCGGAAGCATCGGACACCGGACTCTACGGAGGAATAGTTGCATTGGTCGAAACAGTATTGCCACACTACCGACATTCTTCATAGAGGAAGGTTTCGTATTCGAACCTGATAAATTCTTTCGTGTTAGGAGCGACAACGGCGGCATACTTGACGGTGGTACCACCACAAAGACTGCATACTAATTTTCTTGAATGAGTTTAGATCAGCAAATGCCGTAACCCAAAATCAGCATTTCGACGCCATTATTCAAATTTACTGTTTTCATGTACTGTAAGTTATTGCAAATTACAGTGCTGCTATTAGAACAATGATACAAATATCACAGGTAAAATTGCAAATTTCATCGGTCGCTGTATTTTTGTGTTTCCCATGCAGAATTTCTATAACATACAGATGCCAGACATTTCTCTGCCTTGAATAGTCTCGTATTTAATCACATTATTGGCAAAAAATCTCTATATTTGAAATTAAAAAGAGACAGAAAGCTTTTATAAATATATTATTAGATGAGCTGGGAGCATTATTAATTACTGGAAATTGGAGTTCAAGCAAAATAGTTTCTGAAAAAAAGATACTAACAGACTTACCAAGGAGGAAGCTTTACAACAATTGTAGTTTCTATTTTTGGCATCCAATCTCTTGCCGAAATAACTAAACGAGTTTTTAATGAATATTTTAAGGCTATTAGAAGATTCGTCATTTGCAACTAAATAGATATAGAAGAACGTTCTGATTATTAGTCAAATGTATTGAAATAAGAAAATTGATAGAATTGGACATGGAACAAGTAGACACCTATATAGCAAATATTAATAAAGTAATATGTTCTAATATAAGCGCATTTTGCAATGTTAGCCGAGGCTTTTTATCTCAGAATATCTTATCACAACTTCGTAATCTTGTGGAACATACTGCTTTGAAAGCATTTAGTAACGGTAAAGATATAGCCATAACATATCAAAATATTGAACAAGCTAATCAGTTCGTACATACGAAAGGGAATTTGAATTTCCTTTACAAGTTTCACAAACTACTGCAAATTACTACCTCACATTATACTCTCGATCCTGAAAATTCAGAGAGACTGATGCTCAAATATTACGAGTATCTATTGAAGATAAAATCATATCTATATTCAGCCCATAATCTAACTGTTCTTGAGAATATTAATCAATTTCCATTGAATACGGACACAACTCTGAAGGAATATTATGAAAAAATCGCGGAACAATTACAACAGCCTCCTTACTTAAGGAAAAACTCATATAACGACCGTTATTACATATTAAAAAGCAGACCTTTTTTTGTCAGTGAAGAAATTTATTACGAGGTCACATTTTCGCTGGCAAGCAACAGAACAAGTAAATTCGATAGGCTGATTGCATTCACAAAACACGATATATCGACCAACTATGCAACCAAATTGCTCATTAGTGAAAGTTGCATTCAGATTTTGGGAAAACAAATGCCTATCCTGATAATTGATGATTGGGAAATATCAATCCGACCTTGCGAATTAAATAATTTCGCAAAAATATTCGGGATACATCACGAATTCAGAAATTCGAAAGAGATATCAGGCCTCATGACTTTTCTAACAAAATCAAAATTAAGTCTGGTAGAATTTATTGATTCCCCCCAACATTATTATCAAAAAACGATAACACAGATAACTAAATCTGCAAAAAATGTCTATTTTCTCCCTATACTCGATCGATGCCGAAAGATGTCAGAATTAAATTTACCGGGGAATAATGTAATTAGATATTTATTGCACAAATTACATAACGTTATAGTAAAACAACAATATAGCACCAAAAAATGTGAGAAATTATCTAATCTTTTCCTTAGTTGCAGCTGCATTCCATTTGATCAAATCCCCTACAACACTTCTTTAGTCAACCATAATCCCAGACTCTCAGACTTGTTTCAATGCATCGATCCTATTAATAGAGAATCTGAATTATTTGCTCGGTTTATTCGGAACAACATAGAGATAAAAAACCAATTATATACAAACGAAAAGGAATTAGAGCAATTTGTTAATATCGACAAATTGATTCGAGAGTACAATGCTAAATTGTATTTTCCAAAGCATGCTTCTCGCCAGCTCCTAAGTTTTCATGATCATATTTACATACAAGATTATGAAAACGATACGATTGAAATCATCCGACAAATTCAGGCACGTTCCGCAGAAAGTGTCAATAATTATACAAACTCGGTAGACGTTTGGCTACAAACGTCTACATACGATATTGATTGTAAAGAAAAAAAGGAATCATTAAGATATTTGTTCGCTAAATCCAGAGTTGCTTTGATATACGGCTCCGCCGGAACCGGGAAATCTACGATGATTAACCATATTTCAAATTTTTTGAATGATAAAAAGAAAATATATTTGGCTAATACAAATCCTGCGGTAGATAATCTAAAAAGAAAAGTTAATGCAGCGAATTGTTGCTTTATGACCATCACTAAATTCATTTCATCGGGGAATAAGGATAAAGTATGTGATGTCCTATTTATTGATGAATGCAGTACGGTCAGCAACAAAGATATGCTCAAGGTCTTAAATGATGCAGAATTCAGATTGTTGGTTCTTGTCGGAGATATATTTCAAATAGAATCCATTACTTTCGGGAACTGGTTCGGTGCTGCTAAAGCTTTCGTTCCTCAATCAGCGGTTTTCGAATTAGAGCAGCCTTATAGAAGTAAAAATAAAAATTTATTGACATTATGGCAAAAAGTGAGGAACATCGATAACGACATATTGGAACATATCACACGGAATAATTATTCCGCTACTCTGAACGAATCAATATTCGAAAAAACCGAAAAAGATGAAATCATATTGTGCCTGAACTACGATGGGTTATACGGAATAAACAATATCAATCGTTTCCTGCAAAGTTGCAATCCTCACGAACCTATTCAATGGGGCATACAGACATATAAGGTAGGTGATCCCGTTCTTTTCAATGAAAGTAATCGATTCGCCCCAATAATCTACAACAATATGAAAGGGCAAATCATAGCTATCGACAAAACAGAAGACGTAATACGGTTCGACATTGAAGTGATGGATGCTATTATAAATGAGTTGGATGTAGAAGAATATGATTTCGATTTAGTCGAAGTCAGCTCCAACGGGTATCCCATCATACGTTTTACAGTGAATAGACTGAAAAGTACCGATGACGATAACGACTCTTCGGATACAATCGTCCCATTTCAGATTGCTTATGCTGTTTCCATACATAAGGCGCAAAGGTTAGAGTATGATTCGGTCAAAATAATTATCACTAATGAAATTGAAGAATTGATAACCCATAACATTTTTTATACGGCTATAACTAGAGCCAAAGAGCGACTAAAAATATATTGGACACCAGAAACTGAACATAAAATTCTGACGGGACTGATTCGCAAGTTTAATAATAAGGATATAGCTTTATTGAAGGCAAAACTGTAATATTTTATAAACATAACATCCGACACAACACGATAGAGTTGCATAACCACCTTGTGACCTACGTTAGAAACAAACAGTAAGTTGAAAACAAATCAAAAGATTGAAAATACAAATTACAGTACCATACAAACGGTATTTTCAGAAACCCCCAGACGGCTCACAGGGTGATTTCAGTTGGAGCACTTGAAATCCCTACGAGAGCACGGAAAGGCAGCTGATAATCGATCGATTATCAGCTGCCTTTGTCTTTACCCTATCCTATCGGGATCTGTAGTTGAAGAAAATCAGGCATTTTTCTTTTTCCAACTTTAATTCATGTTTACAAAGTCTGCATTTTTTTGAAAAATATTTGCATCCATTGTTTCGGAGAGTTTTTCGTACAGGGCTTCGACCACAGCGAAGCATCCGTCGAGTTTCGGATTGGCTTTGCCTTTCGTGCGCCTGTGACGGATACTGTTTCGGGAGAGTTCGGTTACGCTTCGGCACAGGGTCCCATGTGTGCGAAGCGGTATGGGAATCCGCTTGAATTTGCACAGCCCGATAAAATTCTCGCTGGAGATGTATTCCCCAGCGAGGAACCTGGTCCCTGCCAACCGTAACTGTTCGCGCTGCTGCTCTTCGACTTGTCGTCGCTGCTCCTCTTTCCGGCGTTTCCGCTCCTCGTCCTCTCGCTGCAAGCGTAGCCGACGTTCTTCCCGGTAACGGATCAAAGGTGCCGCATCGAGGCCCAGTTCTTCATAAATCCGCACGAGGAGGAGTTGCAGATGTCGTCCTTCCTGCATGGTCTGCTCAATGGTCCGGTGGAAGTTTTTCAGGACTTCGGCTCCGGTAGCGACTACATCCTTATCAGCGAGAAATCGACGATTGTAAGTACCGTATTCGAAAAAGACGTCTTCCAGTTGCAGGACGATGGCAATCATATCGTCCTCTTCACGATATTGATCCTTCTGTTGAAGGTAGGTGTACACGCCCTCGCCGACTTTTTCCAGTTCAGCATAATGCCAGACGACCTGATTGGGATTCGAGCGGCTGTAACACAAAAATTTCGTTTTCATAGAATCGATTATATAATCTTGTTATGATCGTATTTTGCCGTTTCTTGGATTTAAGCGTTTCGGACCAACAGCCAAAAAGCGTCGAACAGTTCCACGACGCATAGGTCAGAAACCGGTACCATCCACAGTCTGCCGTCGTCGTAATCCAACAGAGCATAGAGTACATCTTCGTTCACTCGGAATCCGTACACGCAGCAGGCGTCGTGGTCTTCGTCGCTGATGCGGACGGAGTATCCTTCGGTTTCGAAATTTTGGTCTTCGAACTGAACGACGAGACTCTGCATCTGCTCCACCAGCTCTTTGTCGCGTATGCGGTTACGATGTTCCTGCATGGCAAGGTGCTCCCTGTCCTCATCGGAAATCGGGCATACGATTGTCAAGTAGTGGGCGGAGACATCCCGCGTGTTCTCTCCATCCCCGATACGGATGATACGCTCGCTTTCCGATTTGTCCGCATTGATTTTGTCTTGTGAATCCAGCACCTCATACTCGCCGGACTCCTCGCAGATCGGGTCGTTCCACCAGACCCGCTGTCCTTTCTTGAATGTTGTCATGATTTCGTTTATTTTGTTTCGTCGGGAATTTCCTTTCCCGAATAAGGGTTATAGAGCGGCGTATTGCCCACCGCTTCAGCGTCGATAGCGAAAGCTCCGAGATTCACGTCATAGAAAAGCTCCAATTTCTGCGGTGTCGAAGCCACGTATTTTTCAGCCTCTTCCCGCGATAATCCCGAAAGCATCAGACTCCGGACGCGACGACGGAACATCCCGGGGTTGACCCTCGGGGTCGTGACGACCTCGATCACTTCGCCTGCATCGTCCGTGATGGCTATGCAGTCGTTTTGAGAGCTATTCTGCCAGATATTGCGACACAATGCCACCTCCTGTTTTTCGATTGATAATGTTTTCTGTTTACTCATGTATTGTAATCTTTTGTATTTCATTAACATACAATAGAATAGAATGTAGAAATTAATTTCTGTGCTCTCCGATCATTTTGAATATGGATGACTATGATTCTGTCTGTCGGGCTTTGCGAATGACGGCGTGCATTCGGTGCGGCTTTCTTCCCGCCGTTCCAGCTTTTTTCGAGCGTAGTTCTTGGCATATTATCAGCTTTCGATGTTGCAGAGTGGAACCCATACGGCCTGATAGCCGAAGTCCATGATACCTTTCTTGTCGTTGATAGGTTCGTTCAGCGTATCGGTCGATTCATCAGAAAAGAGATACGGCTGCGACTCGGGCCAACGAAGCGGCTTATAACAGACGTTTGCGGCTGGACCTTTTTGAAAATATCGGATATAGTCGTATTCCGGTACATAGCGGGCACCGTTATCCTTGCTCTGGAAACTGGGATATCCGATGTCGTTTTCCTCAAAATACGCAGTGTCGTCCGGGAACTCCACCAATACGTATGGACTATCGTGCCTTGTTCGTGCTGTCCGCAGCTTCTCTTCCGTGAAGTTGTCTATCTCGTCAAGGTATTCTATGGTGCTCCAGTCCGTATTCTCGTGTCGGCGGGAGAACTCGTCGGCCCAGCCGATAATTGTGCGGACCGTTTCGCGGGAGTTGGATGACAGCCGATATTGTCGTCGGCCGACTTCATAAGCGATATCGACCAGTGTTTCGGAGTAATCACGCAAGGAGACATTGCCCGGAAATTCTACGGGGTGCCTGGCTGTAAAAGTTGCGATAGCTTCGGCAAAAAGGCCGTACAGGATTTTGTCACGCAGCAGAAAGGCTTCTTCGCGTGTGATACCCTGTACGGTAGACTCGTGGCCGTCGATGAACAGTTGGAGTTCGCCCTGATGCAGCACGTCCTCGCGCTCGTGGTAGTTCGGAACATTCGCCTCGATGAAATTCCAGAATGAATCTGTGATAGATAAGTCGCTATTTTTCATTTGTTTATTATTTTTGAGACCATAACAGTGTCTTTTCCTCGATTGACAAACTTTCCCACCAGTTGTCACAAACATCTACGAAATCTTGATAACCATCTTCAGGGTCAAAGTCGTCCTGACGGTAGCCGGTAATGCGCTCCATCTGCCGGAAGTCCAGACCGTGCCACCACTCGTCGAGGTTTTGCAGTAATTCGCTTTCTCGGATTGGGTAGGTATTTTCGTTGCAGTTGCAACAGTAATTTTCATCGCGGTTATATGCCTGCGAATACGCCTCACAGGTGTTGGTATCGACCCAAATTTGTTCCTGCACGGCGAGCGAGCCGCACACCTCGCAGCGCCACGGGTTGTCGATGACAAGGCCGTGCTTCATGAGCCAACGGACGATGCACAGTAACCCTTCTATCTGGATATGTTCGAGAGGTTCGTTGAAATCTTCGCCCGCTTCGCCGTTCAGAGTACAGAGCAGGCGGCCCTTCTCGTCGATAAAAAGTTCGTATACCGTGGCGGCTGCATAACCGCCGTATGTACCGAACGAGTCGTTGTGGGTAATTACGATGGGTGCAGTATCGTACTGTTCGAGCGTCTGGTCATGGGCATAATGTTTACCCAGGTTTTGATAGAATGTACCTAAGATTCGATGTTTGGCCACGGCATTCTGAATGAGGCTGAAGGCTTCGTTCCGAATTGCGGTCAGACGGCGGGTAAGGCTCGTAATGAGGACAGGTTCTGTTTTCATGTCGTTCATAGTTTTGTCGGATATCATTTAATCTATACAGTTGGTAATGGCAATGCACCTGTATTGAGAATCGTCCAGTATTGGATATAGATATTTCGGTTGTCAGTAGCTATACCCGAGAAACATGGAAAATGCTTCCTGCGGTTGCTCTTGTGCAATACCAACATAATATTCCTGCCATTGCGCCGTACATTCGGTATGCCTGACCGTAAATCGCAGGATGGCGTGCTGTTCGCCCAGATAATCGAATGTGGAAAGGACCTCGCGTTGTATCGTTTCCCTCTGGCAATCCCGCCAATTCATGTAATCCGCACCCGATAGAGGTCTGTCAGCGAAGCCTGAAATCCACTTTCCGAATCCATCTTTGGAAACTTCAGGATATTGTTCCCGGACAGCCGCCCAAGCGTCGGCGCTTGCTTCTTCCAGAGTCGGATAAGGAGTCGGAAATTCCGTGCGGTCGTTGCCGTCGCGGGCTACGGGATTCCATTCCGCATCGCAAAGTATGAAGACGACGCCCGGCACGATTCGGCCGCTGCGTTCGCAGTATCCATACGGAGCGTCGCAAAGCGTCCACCACGTATGTTCGTCGAAAGTATCGCGGCCGACATACTGTCTGCCCCCGTTGATATGTTTCACTTCCCAAACTTCCTTGCAGTCTCCCGCATCGATATACAGGAGTCGGGCTTTGTATTCTTTATCACTCATAATAACTGAAAATTAAATCTATAAAGCAGCCTGTGCCGCAGAATCTGCGACGCAGGCTTTGGTATTTTGAACACTCTCTGTCAGTAAGCCAGTTCTGCCACCATTGCGTTGTTACCGATGTAAAGGTCTCGTTCGGTGGTCAATCCGAACGGTCCTCGTAATGCTTGCAATTCGGAAAGCATAAGAGTTCCCCATTCCCACTCGTAGCCGAGGGTACAGTAGCCATACAACATCCAGTCACCGTCCGGTTGCTGCTCGGCTTCAGTCACGAGCCATGTCGCCGCACCCCACGGAGTGAAATATTTGACCAGCACCGTAGCGTCGATTCCTTTTTTGTCCTGTGAACGGAAAGGATGCTTTTGGAATTTCTTTTCGATTTCTTTGGTTATCAATCTCATGATTAAATGCTTGAAAAAAATTAATACTATATCCCGATTCAGCCGTCCGGCTGTTTTCGGTTTTCGGCACGAATGGTAACGGACGGGGCCAGAGGCGATCCGGCAAGGCTTTCGGCAATAAAAAACAGCACATCTTTGGGTGCTGTTTTTTTGCCGAAACTCGTCTTGGCCTTGTCCGGTCGCCGCCCGTCCGGTACTTTTGTCGCCGAAACCG
>ENA-OOYX01001427-OOYX01001427.1-human-gut-metagenome-genome-assembly--contig:-NODE-1427-length-10297-cov-1.441125_pt1 | contig 10297 bp, 10 predicted proteins | sample MGYA00241182_ERZ501387 | MGnify/ENA primary metagenome ERZ501387 (study PRJEB25962, sample SAMEA2042740) | human gut metagenome | biome: human gut; feature: human-associated habitat; material: faeces...
TGCAAATTGATATTCAGATGATAATCTCCATTCCAGGGAGTTTTAACAGTTCTCGCCCACAAACCTTGCAAATTCAATGGCAACGTATTTTCACGGGTTCCACTAATCATCAGATAACGGCCATATTGGAAATACAATGCGACCAAAGCAGGATCTTCCTGTTCTTTAAAACGTACCAATCGCCGGTCTGTCGGAATCGTATCCGGCATTTGTCCCAAATCCAGTTCTACACGTCCGAATTTCTCCTGCCATTTTGTGACATGACCTTCCACCAAACGCTTATAATCCAATTCGGTTACCTTATCCAGCAAATCCGCAACTTTGTCCTCAAAACCCTTATTCCATAAACTTGTACCTGCCGATACAAAAATATATGCCGTCGTAGCCCCTTTTACATGTACTTCTGCCGAATCTGCCACCAAATCACCTTCTTCCGCCAGTACCTTCATCATAGCCCGATACCGGTTACCTTTCCCATCCGTACCATTATTCAGCTGTCCTTCCATAAATACCACATCATCATTAGCATAACAGGTAAAATTTTCCGGACGGTCAATGGCTACATCAAAATCCAGCTTTTTCTTTTTATCTGCTGTCAATCGAATAACTACGACATCTTCCGAGTGGGAAACAAAATACTCTCTCCGATATTTTACGCCCCCTTTTTCAAAACTTGTCCATGCCATTGCCCTATCCAAAGAAAGCCCCCGTTCATATCCGTTATATTCTTCCGAAGCACTGTCCCGGAAAGAGTAACGCAAATGCAAATTCCCCAACAACTGAAAAGAACCATAAGGAGCGTCAGATCCGTTTCCATAATTGGAACCACGACCTCCGCAAGCAAAATATTTGTACATCAATTGCTGAGCCTGATCATTCTTTCCTTCCAGTAACATTTTCCGGATTTCTGGCAGATGCTTCAAAGCCTCTGGATTACGGGTGTCGTCAAATGTCCCAGACCACATCGTAATATCGTTCAGTATAATATTCTCTTTAAACACTCCACCATCGGGCATTGCTCCTAAACGTCCGTTTCCTAAAGGTAAAGTTTCCTCCCACATCCGGGCAGGACCGGTATACCACAATTTCAATTCTTGCTTTTCCTGACACGAAAAAATGCACAAACTCAAACAAAAGCACAAACATCCATATAGAACATTCACATTCATAACATCTTATTTTAGTTCGTCAAAGATAGAAAAACTTGCATAAATTGCTGTCTGCGTAACAAAAAAAAGCAGAAAGTAAAGCATAATATCTCCATATAAATCTCTATTTTTTACAAAAAAAGTCATTTATCGGCAGTTCATTCTTTCTGCCCTTACATTTTCATTCGTCAGTTCGCTTTATCCGCATCCGTCAAGCCCTAAAATAAGTGACAATAAAACAAATTGATACTTCATAACTATGGTGATGATTTCAAAATTCTCCCTGTGTTTTTGCAACATTCCCAGGATATCATACCGTAAAGTAGAAACAAAGGGAAGAGAAAGTATGTACTTTTGCCGCTCTAAAATTTTAGGATTGTTTATAGAAATTAACAAGCAACATTGTGAATATAAAAAAACATTTATGAAGAAACTTTTCTTATTGTCGCTGGCTATTCTTTTTGTTGTGCCAGTATTTGCTGAAGGATATCAGGTAAATGTCCTGAGTGCCAAACAAACCGGGATGGGACATGTGGGCACAGGTATGAAATTAGGAGCTGAAAGTATGCATTTCAATCCTGCCGGATTGGTATTTTTAAATAGCCATGTCGATCTTTCTGTAGGTTTTTCCGGGATCTTCTCACATGCCAAATATAAAAATGAAGACTATACGGCAAAAACAGATAATCCTGCAGGCACTCCGGTATATGCCTATGCCGGTTACAAAATATACGATAACTTAGCAGCAGGAATATCTTTAACAACTCCTTACGGCAACTCTTTGAAATGGCCACATAACTGGAAAGGTGCCCATTTAATTCAGGATATCTCATTAAAATCATATGTCATCCAACCGACTATTTCCTATAAAATAACAAACGGACTGAGTATAGGAGCTGGTCTCCAGATAGCCATGGGAAATGTAAAACTTTCCCGGGCCCTATTACCCGTAGGTTCCCTGATTCCCCTTTTAGGGGAAGATTACGCTGACGTCGTACCTGTCTCAGCCACTCTGGACGGCAAATCAAAAGTAAAATTAGGATACAATATCGGAGTGATGTATGACGTATGTGACAAAGTTACCCTGGGACTTTCTTATCGTTCCCGGGTACGGATGAAAGTAAAAGAAGGAACTGCATCCCTCGATTATGCCAGCGAAAGAATCAAAACCATGCTCGAAGCCACCGGCCAAATTCCTCCTTTGGATAAAGGGACATTTCATGCTCAATTACCGTTACCTTCCAATACCACCCTGGGAGTAAGCTACCGCCCGACAAACCGTTGGGAAATAGCGCTCGACCTGCAATATGTCGGCTGGAGTGCGTATGACTCACTAAATGTCGTATTCAACGAAAAAGTATTGAAAATTGAAGATATCAAAGCGGAAAAAAACTACAAAAATACCATGACCTACAGAATTGGTGCCAAATACGTCGCCACAGAACGTCTGGACGTTCGTATGGGAATCTACTACGACCAAAGTCCTATCCGCAAACACAACTATAATCCGGAAACACCGGGAATGGGAAAACTGGGATTTTCTACAGGTCTGTCATTTGAGCCCTATCAAAACCTGCAAATTGACTGTGCATTTCTATACATACAAGGAATCGGAAGAGATGGCTCATACCCTGACAAATACAGTCCCGACGGCATTTTCTCAGGACACTACAATTCATATGCCTTCTCGGCTTCGTTAGGGATTGCTTACCATTTCTAAGCCCTAACCATGCAAAAGTTCAGCTATCCGGTTAAACCGGATAGCTGAACTTTCAGATCTTAAAGCAATATTATATCACATAAATTGTTTCATCCATCACCCGAATCTCCTCCCCTTTACGGATCTTAGCACGCTTGCGAAGTTCTGTTTCCCCGTTACGCACCACCTCTCCCTCCTCGACCAATGCCTTCGCCATTGCACCACTTTCAGCAATCTGCGTCACTTTCAGCAACTTAATCAACTCAATATACTCTTCTGTTAATTCAAATTGAATCATAATACTTTTATAAATCATTCATTCCCTCCCAGAAATATACGGATCCCTAACTACAGTTTTTTTTCTTTGTTTCTCTATCTCAAAAGCTATCCGGTGACTTTCTAGTGATGAATCAATATTGGTAAGCAATGCATCCCCCTGCCGGGTCTTCACAGCATGTATAAAATCCCGTACAATCCCCTGATCAGCTCCTCCATGAAAATTACATTCCCCATAAAAGTCCGAAAAATCATACATTTCATCTTCCCTGTCCGCATGAAAGTGACGTACAGTCAATATTCTTTCATCACCAAACACCTCTCCCTGGCTAAACATAAAATGAGTACGCCGTCCCGAATCCTTCGTAAAAGCATCCATCGAAAAATTAACCGTTATACCATCTTCCAACAACATAGAAACCACCTGATGATCAACCACATCATTATCACAATGATATACACAACGTCCATAAGGTCCTGTCTTTAATTCCTGCAAAATCACAGTCTCCGGATCAGCTCCTTCCGGAATGTCAAAATGCCGTAACCAACGCTTCCGACGATAATACAATTCCAAAGCTGAATAAGGACATTCCTGTTCTACAACACAACCATCAGTGCAACGCAAACTACTCCCCAAAGGGGCATGTTCGGCCCGGAACCACTTCAGGGAACCGTAAGAACTCACTGCCAGGCACTTTTTTCCCGTCAACCATACCAATAAGTCTAAATCATGACAGGCCTTGGACAAAATCATGGGATTGGTTTCACCCTCTTTACGCCACAACCCGCGGACAAAAGCATGCGTCATCCGTTCTATCCCTACCGCTTCAACATGATTCACACTGATCAATTCACCTAAACTCTGATAAGCAACGACTTCCCGGAATTTTTTAAAATAAGGATGATAACGCAATACATGGCAAACCCCTACCACCCGCTGCAACTCATGCGCCCGCGACACAATAGCCATACATTCTTCCAAGGTCTGGGCTATCGGTTTCTCCAATAAAACATCATAACCACGTTCCAGAGCCAACATCGCAGGCTCATAATGTATATGATCCGGAGTACATATAAAAACGGCATCTGCCATTTTTTCCTGCCGCAAAAATTCTTCCCACGACTCAAAACAATTCCGCTCCTCCACCCCGCATTTTACTGCCAACTGTGTCCGGCGTATCCGATTAGGTTCCACTACTGCCACTACACGCATTTCCTGCGGATGCAACTCTGCATAAGCATTCATCCGGTTACCTGCGCCAATTGCAACTACTGTTACCTTTCCCATAACTAAACAATATTAATACATTTCCAGCATCAATTTTATAGAGCCTAGGTAATAATCTTGCCAGCCTTCTGTTATCTCCTCATATACCTCCTCAGGTATATGAGTATGTGTCAATTCCACAACTGTCCTGTCCTTCTCTTTCTTCAACGAAATCCGGACTACAGACTGTTCGGCCCGCTCTCCGAAAAACCATTCCTGCACCAAAAGACGATCAGGCACAACTTCCAGGTTGACTCCGGTGATATCTCCCTCCCACAAAGAAAATACATACCCTGCTTCTGCCTTCATGTCAGCCGGATAGCCACTCCATAATCCGATTTGGAAAGGATTGGTTAAAGCAGCAAACACCTCCTCAGGCTCAGCAATTATTTCCAGTCTATATTGAAAATCCATAATTAAAATTGTTATTCCACAAAGATAAACTTTCAAAGCTTAAATTTCACGTCCTGCCACAGAAAAAACCCCAATTCTCGCCTACCTGCCCCTCAAAAAATCCAGTTCCCGGTCCAACAGTCCGGTGTAGGGATATTGCAATTCTTCAAACAAATCCTTCACAGCCTCGGTTATTTCAATTTTCTGATAAAAAGAACCATGTACATAATTCAAATATTTCAGTACCCGGAAAGCATTAAAATGGTCAAAAAAGCGCCTCAAAAATTGCGTAGGGGAAGCACTATTGGCATTTGCTTCTCCAATCAGCCCCGCACCATCGATTTCCATCAGAAATTGCTGTATTCCAGGTGCCTGGATCGCAAAATAATTTTGTATACAAGGAGTTTCCACCTTATATAAATTAAATATTCCTTTAAAAAAATATTTCAAATCCCGGAAAGCTCCCCAATGATACACCGGGAAATTCCCCCCGTTCTCCACAATCTGACGCACAGCCTGCCCGGTTCCGAAAGGGGTTCGGGCAGAATAACGGGCAGAAGGATACACTCGGGTCGTATTCAGACAAGCATAACGTCCCGTAGAAATCAATTTCTGCAGAAAATAAAAATCCTCTCCAGCTTGCCTTTTGTTCATACCTCCCTGAGCAACATAATCAGAAGCCCGGACTGCAAAAGCAGAACCGATACAGTGAAACGCCCGGGGATGCCCGGTATAAGCCAACGCTTCCTGATAATAACGCAAGTACAATTCATATTTCACCATCGCCTCCCATATCTCCCCTTCACAATCTTCCAAACGATGGGCATAAGCGATAGAAACCCCGGCAACCGGATTTCGCCGGAAAAAAGCCAATACAGCATCTGTATAATTTTTTTCAACTAAGGTATCAGCATCCAACGACAATATGGGCTGTTCTGTTTTTTCCCTATGGTATAAAAACAAAGCAGCAGCATCCATGGCTATTTTTCGGGCCAATCCAACCCCAGCGAACCTGGCTGGTAAATCATAAGCTTCAATTACTTCTATACACACCTTTGCCTCCGGATGAGGCAAACCTGCATATTGCCGTATCTCTCCGGCCAAGTCACGGTTAGCCTGTTTAATACATTCGTCACAATTTTCACTATGGTTAACCACCACTATCACTCCCATATGCCCACAACAGCAGGAACAATGACATAAAGAATTCAAGGTAGCAAAAATATCCCGGTCATTGAAAACGGGAATAATCACAATAACTTCCGGATCATTCGGAAAATCCGGAAAATACATCACCTGATTCCTGTCAAAATATCGTTCAAAAACCTTCATACTGAATGACAATCTTGCTTTAACCCTGAATGAATCCCCTGTCCCCTCCCAATTCCCGAATCCACACCTTTAAATCCAGGTAAATAAAAAAAGGCTGATTACTCAGCCTTTTCCTACCATGCATCGCAATTCATTTCTTATTATCTTTCTGATATTCCTGATTCAAGCGATCCACCACATCGGCAGTGATATCAAAACCATCTACTGCATACAGCACATTTCCTCCCAACTGTGTACTCAAAACAATATCAAACCCTTTCTCTTTATTATAAGAAGCCAGAAAAGTGGTCAGTTTATCAAACAATTTTTTAGTCAGTTCATTCTGCTCACGAGCCGATTTATCAATCATTTCCTGCTGCAAACGTCTGAAATTTTCCTGCTTCACCAACAACTGATCCCGGGCATTTATAGCACGTGCTTCCGACAGAAAACCATTATTCTGCAATTTACGCTGAAATTCATTGGCCTCTTCATCCAAAGACTTTGCTTTTACATTCAATTCTGTTCTACGTTCTTCCTGCTTTTTTAAAAATGCCTCATTCAATTCAATCGCAAGTAAATACTTATTCATTAAAGTATCCGTATTGATATAAACAATTCTTGCAGCCCCGTTATTTCCTGCTGGTGTACTTACACGGGCAGAAGCTTCTGGTGCATTCTTCGGAGTACAACCGGAAAGAGAAACAGCAAGTATAGACATGCCCAACACTACATTCAAAACGATAGAAAGAGTCTTCATAAATTTGTAACTTCGTTAATAATATAATGAACATCAAACGCTTTTTTGCACCTTAATTGGATTAAATTCAAACGCATTTGTAATGCAAAGATATATTTATCTTCACTTAATTGTCTTTCTTTTTCCTTTTTTCTAAATAAAAAAGCTTCTTTAACAAATCAATTTCTTCCGGTCTCAGCCATTCTTTCTTCTCTTTCAAACGTTTCTGCAATTTCAACCATTTATAAGCTTCCAGAGATTCAGTTCCAATCCCGGCTTTTACATCTACCATTCCTTTCATCTCTATGCTACGGGCGTGCTCATTGATGGACATTTTTTGGTTCATGCCGGCATCCATAGACCGCACAGGAGCATATGCCTGCCTCAATATTCCGGCCATATTATTCCTGGCAATCACCATATTCTGGTGCCAGGAATCATCCCAACGTTTCAGAATCAACACTTCCGACCAGCGACATGAATATGCCAACCATAAATTCCTGTCCGGCAAGACTATCCGGAACAACCATCAAATAGGGTTTAAAACCAATAGAGGTAAATAACAGGGTATCCCGTTTTCTCACTTTCAGTTGAAAACATCCTGCTTCATCCGAAACTGTTCCCCGGGCTTCACCATACCGGCACGTCACATCCGGCATGACCTCAGAAGTATGGATATTAATCACCACCCCCGACAATAAAATACTATCAGGCCTAGCAACCCTTTGTCCAAATGAGCAGACAGATACACCCCATAATAAAAAAAGAAGGATAAAACTAATTTTTACCATTCTCATTAGCAATCTCTGTATGTTGTAAAATATTCAAAAGTAATTCGCGGGCACGAAACAACTGGGCTTTTACCGTTCCTAAAGGAATAGCCAGCGTATCAGCTATTTCTTCATAAGAAAATTCATCGAAATAACGCAATTCAATTAAACGACGATACCTTCCTTTCAGCAAAGCCACTTTCTCACGCATGAAAGCAGCACGCTGTTGACGGATAGCCTCTTCATCCGGAGTACGGACGTCAGCCGGTATACTGTTGATATATCCACGATCTTCCGGATTAATATCATCCACATCCAAAGATACCATCTGTGCTTTTCTCTTCCGGATAAAGTCAATCGTATTATTGGAAGCGATCTTAAATAACCACGTACTGAAAGCAAATTGCGGAGAATAATAATTCAAACTGGTAAAGGCTTTCTCAAATGCTTCAAACATCAAATCCTCCGCATCGGTCCGGTTATTCACCATTTTTAATATCATGAAATACACCGAATCTTTATATCTCTTGAAAAGCTCACCATAAGCTTTTTCATCCCCGGCAATCGCATTACGAACTATCTTGTAATCGTATAAAGCCTTCTCTGACAAATTATTAGTTATCTCCATTTTTTACTGGTAAAGATTGAATAAATACTATAATACCATTTATAAACAAAACCTAAGGTATTTACAGTCAACGAAGTTAAGAATAATTTCCTTTGCCCGAGACGTTTTAAGCAAATATTTATTACAATTATATCAGTTAAAAATGTTAATATAACAGGAATTATAAAATATTCGCGGAATGCAGAGAAAATTATAAAATATAATACAATAATGTAAAATAAAAACTCAAGTATAAAATCAGCATTGCTCCACAGGCCAACATTCCAGGGCCACCTTCTTTTCGTCGCATAATAATAGGAATAATCATCCTTCCAAGCCTTGTACCCGTCATCCATAATCCTGACACGGGCATTTTCCTCCTTTACCACTTTCACAGCTCCTTTGCGGGACAACTCTTTCACCATTTCCGAGTCATAACCGATATATTCCTGAGTATTTCCGGTAAATCCTCTCTTTTCCAGATAATATTTCTTACGATATCCCATATTATGCCCATTTCCCATTACATTCATCCCACAACGCACCAAAAGCATCGTTTTCCAAAACCACAAAAAACGGAAATAACGGCGGATTCCCAGATTCATTTTACCCGGTTCATAATTCGAAAACCCAATAACAACAGCTGTATTAGCGTCAAAATGAGACTGCATTTCCCGGATCCAATACTGATTCTCAGGCAGGCAATGAATCTCACTGAATAAAAGGATATCGTAACGGGCAGCCAGCACACCTATATTAATAGCAATTTTCTTCGTTCTTCGGAATTTGGTATCCGGAAAAATCCGGGAAGTCTTCAAATGAGGATATTTCTTTTGTAATTCAGACAAAACCTCCTGCGTCTCATCTTCAGAACACTCATCAACCACAACTACCTCAAAAGAAGGATAATCCTGTTTCAGAAAAGCCTCTAAATTTTGCCTCAATAACTCAGCCTTATTCGAACAAGTAAGAATTACTGATACCCCTTCCTCGCCCTTTTCCTTATATATCCTTCCTTTTGACATCAATATGGCACTCCGGTAAAATAAAAATATCAAATGTCCCAGAAAAAAGATAATAAGTAAAATCAAATAAAATTTGTTATAGCCTAAACCATCCCAAAAAACAACAATATTACCCATGATATCATTCAAAACTTTATACATACAGAGCTAAAATGTTAAATCACATCACATTCTGCCCTTTCCCCAAAAAAACAGACAAATATAGTCACTTATTGACTATTTTTTTTGCATTTCAGAATATATTTTATCAATTTTACAAGGATGTCACAAGACATCTGCCATTATGATTTACTAACATTAATTTTAACACTATGACCCAGAAACCAAAAGGGATTATCGGTATTTTAACCGGAGGAGGAGATGTCCCGGGCTTGAACCCGGCAATCAGAGCTGTCACCATCCGTGCATTAAGAGAAGGCTACAAAGTTGTCGGCATACGGCGGGGCTGGAAGGGATTGGTAGATATTGTCCGGGATAAAAAAGTAGACAATTCTTGCAATTTCTTTGAGCTAACCGAGGAAATAGTTAATAAAGCCGGACGCACTGGCGGTACTTTCCTGCATACTTCCCGTACCCGTGCATCACACGTACCTAAAGCCGCCGTCCCTGAGCATTTGAAAGACAAATATTCCGATGAGATCAATGACTTAACTCCTGAAGTTTTAAAGAACCTTGAATTTATCGGTATTGATTACCTGATTCCCATTGGCGGGGACGATACGTTAAGCTATGCCGTACGTCTGAGCCAGGAAGGTGTGAAAGTGGTTGCCATTCCCAAAACCATGGATAACGATGTGCCGGGCACTGACTATTGTATCGGTTTTAGCACCTGTATCACCCGTACCATCGAATTAACCCACGATTTACGTACCTGTGCCGGCTCACACGAGCGTCTGTTGGTACTTGAGGTCTTCGGGCGTTATGCCGGTTTCTCAGCCATGCTGCCCACTTTGGCAGGGGCAGCCAACCGTTGTGTTATTCCTGAATATCAGTTTGATATAGAACGACTAGCGGAACTCCTATGCCAGGATCGCTATACAAATCCCAGTAAATACTCTGTTG
>ENA-OOYX01001447-OOYX01001447.1-human-gut-metagenome-genome-assembly--contig:-NODE-1447-length-10220-cov-1.793606_pt1 | contig 10220 bp, 9 predicted proteins | sample MGYA00241182_ERZ501387 | MGnify/ENA primary metagenome ERZ501387 (study PRJEB25962, sample SAMEA2042740) | human gut metagenome | biome: human gut; feature: human-associated habitat; material: faeces...
AATCCCGATGCCGCCTCTTTCGATAATGATTTTTTTTTAATTATAAGAATTTTACCAGTCTATCTTATACATATTCCTTCTGTTGATCGCACCGATCTCCTCCAAGGTATTGATCATGCGATACACGGTCGCAGTCCCGATCTTGGAATCGATCCTGGATGCTTTGTAATAAATTTCTTTACAGCTTGAGCAATTCTCATTCAGTATGATGTCGAGCAGCACCATCCTCTGCTTTGTGATCCTGCATCCCTGCTCTTTCAGCCGCTGAATCACAATTTCACGCTGCATCTGGGTTTTCTCATACTTCTGCTGATTTTCGTCCTGCTTCTGCTGTTCGGATGTATGCTGAATCATCTTAAACCATGCCCTTCTTAATCACCTGAAATTTGTGTTTATCACTATATCTAATGGCAGCCTCTGCAATGTGAACAGTCCCCACCGCAGGAAGATTTTCCACTCTTTTTGTCCCGGACAATGCCTCTGACGATCAGAGCAACTACGGATATCAAAACAACTAATACAACGAATGTTCCCATATTATACTACCGCCTTTCTGTTTTTTTAAGGAGAAGCCTCTATGTATGAGGCTTCTTCCTGAAATGACTATTATTTTGCACTTACAACTTTCTTTGCGTCAACCTTCAAAGAGCTGCTCTCTTTGTATGGGCGGAAAAGTAAGTACAGGAATCCGATCACAAGCAGGAATGCTGCAACTGTTCCGATTCCGAACGCGCCTGTTGTAATTAATGTACCGATCTGGTAGATGCAGAGTGATACCACATAAGCGAGTCCACACTGATATCCGATTGCGAACCAGAACCATTTTGCATTGTTCATCTCACGTTTGATTGCTCCCATTGCAGCGAAGCAAGGTGCACACAGTAAGTTGAATACCAGGAATCCGTAAGCTGCGATCGGAGTCATAGCTGCTGCAAGGTTACCCCAAATCTCAGCACCATCTTCTGCGACTTCTCCGAATCCATATAACATACCAAATGTTGCTACAACGTTCTCTTTTGCAATCAAACCAGTGATCGCTGCAACTGCCATTTTCCATCCTTCACCTGCTTTTGTCCAGCCAAGTGGTGCAAAGATCCATGCGATTGCGCTTCCGATAGAAGCAAGGATAGAGTTATTTAACTCCTCAACCATTCCAAAGCTTCCACTCTCCCATCCGAAGCTCATTAAGAACCACAGAATGATTGTTGAAAGAAGGATGATTGTTCCGGCTTTCTTAATGAAGGACCAGCCTCTTTCCCACATACTTCTTAAGATATTGCTGACTGTTGGCCAGTGGTATGCAGGAAGCTCCATAACGAACGGAGCCGGATCACCGGCAAACATTTTTGTTTTCTTTAAGATGATACCAGAGCAGATAATCGCTGCGATACCAACGAAATAACAGCTTGTTGCAACCCATCCGGAGTTACCGAAGAACGCACCTGCGATCATGGCAATGATCGGAAGTTTAGCTCCGCAGGGAACGAATGTAGTTGTCATGATTGTCATCTTTCTGTCACGGTCATTCTCGATCGTACGGGAAGCCATAATACCAGGAACGCCACATCCGCTGCCGATCAGCATTGGAATGAAGGATTTTCCGGAAAGACCAAATTTACGGAAGATACGGTCCATGATGAATGCAACACGTGCCATATATCCGCAGCTCTCTAAGAAAGCAAGGAAAATAAATAATACTAACATCTGTGGTACGAAACCAAGAACTGCACCGACACCGGAGATCACACCATCTACGATAAGTCCTGTCAGCCAGTCTGCACATCCGATGCCTTCAAAGAAGCTCTGTGCTCCTGGAATGATCCATTCTGCAAATAATGTGTCGTTTGTCCAGTCTGTCAATAATGCTCCAACGGTTGTAACAGATACATAATATACAATGAACATCACTACTGCAAAAATTGGTAACGCAGCCCATCTGTTTGTCACGATGCGGTCGATCTTATCAGATGTTGTCAGTTTTTCTTTGTTGTTCTTTGTCACACATTCACCAATGATAGAAGAAATGTATACATATCTCTCATTTGTGATAACACTCTCGGTATCATCATCAAATTTGTCTTCCATCTCTTTGATCTCTGCGGATACATCCGGAACGTTTGTCATCATTTCATTGATCTTATCATCTTTTTCCAGTAATTTGATCGCAAAGAATCTCTTCTGTTCTTCCGGCATTCCTTTGATCTTGCCTTCAACTTCTGCAATAATATCCTCAGCCTCTTTGGAGAACTCGTGGGCTACTACTGCTGCTTTTCTGCTCTCTGCAAGCTTCACTGCCTTCTCAGCTGCCTCTTTGATGCCGGTTCCTTTTAAAGCGGAAATCTCAACGACTTCACAGCCTAATTTTTTGCTTAATTTATCTGTGTGGATTTTCTCACCGCTCTTCTCCACAACGTCCATCATGTTGACTGCCATGATGACCGGAATACCTAATTCCATAAGCTGTGTGGAAAGGTAAAGGTTACGCTCGATGTTTGTACCGTCGACGATATTTAAGATCGCATCCGGTCTCTCAGCGATGAGGTAGTTTCTTGCAACTACTTCCTCAAGTGTGTATGGAGATAAAGAATAGATACCCGGTAAGTCCATGATAACGACATCTTTATGTCCTTTTAATTTTCCTTCTTTCTTCTCTACCGTAACACCCGGCCAGTTACCAACAAACTGGTTGGAACCTGTCAGAGCATTAAATAATGTTGTTTTACCGCAGTTTGGATTTCCTGCGAGTGCAATTTTAACTGCCATGATCAACTCTCCTTTTCTGCTTCTATGTAAGTCCGTTTCCATGTCTGGAATCCGTATGCTGCATTCCGCAAAAGTATGCCAGCACTACTCATTTTCATAACATTTTTATCTTTTGAGTTAGTCTTATGTAATCCATGGACAAAAAAAATTATTCCACTTCGATCATCTCTGCATCTGCTTTGCGGAGTGATAACTCGTATCCGCGCACAGTAACTTCTACAGGGTCGCCGAGTGGCGCTACTTTTCTGACAAAAACATCCACACCTTTTGTGATCCCCATATCCATGATTCTTCTCTTAACCGGTCCCTCGCCAGTCAACTTTTTGACTTTTACTGTCTGTCCGACAGCTATTTCTTTTAATGTCATTTCCTAACGGCTCCTTTTTTTATTTTTTAGTCATTTATCAGCAGGCAGGAAACGCCCTGCCATTGCTTACAGCTTACAGGCTGGCACACCTAGACCATGATCTTGTTTGCCATGTCTTTTCCGATTGCAACCCTCGAATCCTTGACATTCACGATCATATTGCCACCGATCTCAGATACAACCGTAACAACGCCTCCTACTACAAATCCGAGATTTTCTAAAAATCTTCTGGTTTCTTCTTTTCCGCCAACTTTTTTAATTGTATTCTCTTCACCTGTTTTCACCATTGTTAAAGGCATCATATCTTCCTCTTCCTTATCTTTCCAAAGACTATTGATAATCTTTTTCGTTTCTACGTTGGTTAGTATAATCTAACGATAGTTAGTTGTCAATAACTTTTTCACATATTTTTCTAAAATATTTTCTTTTGTAGGGCTGCACAATTTTTCATTATTTTAAGTCACTATTTTCAGTGAGATGTAAACCTCCTCAGACGTATGGTCATGAAAAAAAGAAGACATCACACATTTTGCTGTGCAATGCCTTCTTCCGCATCATTTCTTACTGTTTATTCTGCTTATTCTGTTTTAACTCTTTTTTCCATGCCATATAGCTTGTGTACTCTTCACTCTTTTTGAACTTGCGTTTTTTCAGAATGAACATCACGAGTGAGAGGATGAATCCTACTACACCGATGGTCGCAATTGTCTTTAAGATCACAAGTAATTTTGGCTGTACAAATTTAATGGTTGTATTTTCACCAACACCGTTCATAGCAACAGAGTTTGCTAATACATACAGGTCATGGTGGCATGCCTCACGCATTGCTGTTACCATAACCGGATCATTTTTATATGCCGGTAATTCTTTGGTCACATACGGCATCATGGCATCATAGGTTGTAACACCACCTGCCATCACTCCGTCCGGGCCATTGACATATGGATTAAGAACGTTGTCTGTGATGGTAAGTCCATTGCTGCCCCACTCATTTCTCATGATTCCGGTCATCAATCCTTTGTTACCGCCGGACCAGATACATCCCCAGCGTGTGTAAGCAACCATGGTTCCGTTTGCATTTCCTTCTTCAAATACATCCTGGAATGCTTTTAAATATACTTCACGTGCTGCCTGCTCAGAGAGCCATACGCCAAGACCAATACGATCCTGCTCGCAGTCATTTAATGCAAAGTGTTTCATTACGACATGAACACCTTTTTCCTGGATAGCTGCCACTTCGTAAGCACTCATTTTTCCGGAAAGGAATCCGTCTTCACTGTAGTACTCGAAGTTACGTCCGCCATAAGGAGTTCTGTGGATATTGTTACCCGGTCCGTAAAGAATCGCAACGTCTGCAGACAGACAGTTATTACCGATCACTTTACCAATTTCTGTCATAATATCCGTATTGAAAGTTGCTGCCATCACATCCTCAGATGTAAATGCAGTTGCTGTCAGTTTTTCTTTATCATTATTACCGAATAAGGAAGCGGTCAGTCCCTGTGGTCCGTTCTCATCACGGGAACCCGGAGCCTGGATCGATTTGATCGGCATTGTCCAGTGGAAGGAGTCGCCAATTAAAGTTACCATCTCGTCATAGGTAAGCTGGTCTAATAAAGTATCCCAGTCAGCATCGTCATAATCTTTACCGATCATATCGTATAAAGTAAGACCATTTTTTGCACCTAATGTCGGCATCTCTACCGTATCATAATCTGCTGCATCATACTGAACTAACTGCAGGTCATCGATCATAGTATCTGTCAATGCAAATACCGGAGATTCTGTCGGGAATGTTCCCTCCCAGTCATTACGTGAAAGGTAAGTTACGGAGTTATCTCCGGCGCCTTCGTAAAGGTTCATATCGGAATCAGATAACTGGTTTGTCACCTCTGCACCACTCTTAGATACTGCATAAGTAGTGGTATCTAATGTATCATTTGTCCACTGGAATGTAAGTTCTGCATTACCTTCTGCATCCATTCCATTCTCAGCTGTAAATCCTTTTGCTGCAAGAATGTTGTTTACAGCATTGTGTGCATCTGTTGCTGCTGTAAAATAGTAATCACCTGCATCTAAGATATATGTTTTTGCACCGTATGCATCATAAGATGCGATATCTGCCCTGTCCACATTGATCGTTAATGTCTGGGACTCACCCGGAGCCAAAATATCAGTTTTGCCGAATCCGCATAACTGTACTGCAGATTTCTCTACAGAATTCTCTTTGTCATACTCTGTATATGGAGACTGTGCGTAAATCTGAACGGTCTCTTTTCCGGAATAAGTATCACCTGTATTGGTAACTGTCACATTAAAGTTATAAGAATCTGTCGCAGCATCATAAACGCCCGTCATGTCACTGTACTCGAAATCTGTATAGCTTAATCCATAACCGAATGGGAATGCCACATCATCGCTGTATACATAGCTTCCTGCATTTCCGGTTCCCATAACCGTGTCTTCATAACGTGTCTCATAATATTTGTATCCAACGTAGATACCTTCCTGATATACCATGTAGCTTTTTGCTTTTTCAGGAATCAGTTCTTCTGTATAGCCTTCATAAATCATCGGCATGAAGTTGGCCATGGCCGGTGAAGAATAATTGTCATAGCAGTAGGTATCCACAAGGCTTCCGGATGGATTGACGTTACCTGCAAGGATATCAGCCACTGCATTGATACCTGTAATTCCGACATCGCCGATCCACAGACAGGCATCTACATTATAAGTATTGTCTTTTAAGAAATCTACCTGTAATGCATTTGCAGAGTTGATCAGCACAATGATCTTGCTCACTGTTCCGTCTGCTTTCATTGCTGCCACATTGGAAAGCATTTCTTTTTCATTGTCATCTAATGCAAGGTAATTGACATCGCCGTATGCAAGGTCGGCACCCTCACCGCCTACACGGGATAATGTGACGATTGCCGCATCACCATAAGAGCTTACAGAATCTTTCACTTCGTCTGTGTACTCATTCCATGGAACTTCAGTTACAACGGCACTTGCAGTTGCGATCGTACCACCATTTCCACGTTTGTACATTCCCATCTCTTCGGATTCATAGAAGTTCCAGAGTGTTTCATTTACATTGAAACCTGTTTTTTCCATTGCAGTTTTTAATGTATCTGCTGTGGAAGCGTCAATGTTACCGGATCCTGTACCACCATACACAAGGTTTACAGATGAATTGGAAAACAGACTGACATTGTCCCCTTCTGCCAGAGGAAGTGCGTTATTCTCATTCATAAGAAGCGCTGCACCTTCTGCCTCCACCTGCTGGACAAGCTGTAATCCGTAGTCAACCATATCTTCTGTAGACTCAAAGTCAGAGGTAAAGTACTGTGCACTTTCATCCTCGTTCTGTAATTTCCAGAATGTTCCTCCGACGAAAATAGCCAGTGAATTATCAAAAACGTTTAATAAACTGTACAGCGGCACAAAGATCACTGCCAGAATCGCACATACGATCGATAATCCTTTCCATGGACGGATCGCTCTGTGTTTTGCTTTGCGGAAAGCCTTCTTGCGGGCTTTCACTTCTTTTTTGTTCTCTCCCATAATTTTTCTCCATTTCTTTTTTCAAATTCCGTCATTTTGACGAACTTTGTTTACTTTGTGTTTTCATTTTATTAAAATTTTGTTAAAAAATCAACAAACCCGCCCTAGTCGGTTCTTTTTATGACGTAAGTGGTCATTTGAATTCTTCCGGCACATCCTCATAAGTTTTCCATTTTTCCATGGCTTCTTCCAGTGACGTTCCCTCACTTACCGCGTGTTTTCTCACAGCATTGACAGCCTGGATCTCTTTCATTCTGGCTCCTGTTAAAGTGTAGCCTTTCATTGCCCAGAGTGTTGCAAGCCATGCGATCATCGGAACAATACAGAACAGAATCAGAACAACTCCATGCATTCCGGAAGAATATGGTGTCTTGCTGTCCGGTAATGTCTGGATACCGATCATTGCAACTGCTGCACCAACGATGGTAGATCCAAGAGAACTTACTAATTTATCTACAAGTGAGAACAATGTTCCCATAATACCTGGCACATACTGTCCGGAACGGTATGTCTCATAATCGGAACAGTCTGCAACCATCGGAATCGGCATATCTGCTGTTGCATAATATGCACCATAACCGATACCAAAGAATAACACAAATAACACCGTGTATACATTGATGGATCTCAGGCTTAAGTTAAATGCCGGAACCCCCTGATTCCATAACAACAACAACACTAAAACTCCAATGTACATGACCAGTGCAAGCATTGTATAGCGCACCAGTGAAGCTTTCTGTCCATGCTTCTGTGATGTCTTTACCGTCAAAAGGAAGAACGGAACAGAGAAAATATATCCAACGATCATCATTGGAAGATACAGTCCGCCGTAGTCTCCCATCATTGCTCCGTAAAGCATACAGAGTACTGTCATATTCGTTGCGATGGAGAAAGCAAGCTTACATCCCGCTCCTGCGACCATAAGACGCTGCAGCTCTTTGTTTGCTTTTAAAATAGCAACATATTCTTTTAATTTTACTTTTTCCTGTTTATTGCCAACACCGAAAAATTCCGGTCTGTCTTTCTCCCAGATACCGATCACTGCAAGAAGTGTCAGCACTGCAGATACCACGATGGCAAGCGGGATCATAAAATCAAAAAAGTTTGCGCTGTTATAGCCGCCAAGACGGTCACCTAAGATCGGTGCCAGAAACTGTACAAGTCCCATACCGATCAGGCTGGCGATCGTATTAAAAATAGTAAACATCGGGCGCTGTTTCGGATCGTTTGTCAGACAAGTCTGTCCGGAACGGGTACAGGCTGTCTGGAATGTGTATCCGATAACATATAATGCATAAAATAACACAAAACATGCATAGCGCAGCCACTGCATGTCCGGTGCGATGATCCTCGTTCCAAAATACAGTAAAATGGAAGAAACGATCATGATCACATTTCCGATTACCATGTATGGACGGAATTTACCGAATTTTGAATTTGTCCGGTCGATCAAAGCTCCGATGATTGGATCCGTCACGGCATCAAAAAGACGCATAACGGTTACCATTGTCGTTGCAAACATAAGCGCAAGTCCTAACACTCCGTTTGCATAATATGCGATAAAATTCATGGTAAGAATATAATAAACATTTGTCGCACCATTGTTCATCGGGAACAGCACAAGCTGATACGGTTTTGCCCGGTTCATTCCGGCTGCCTGTGCAGTGGTTTTTTCTTTTTGATTACTCATTATTTCTTCTCCTTTGGAATATCCTGCTAAAATCTATACCCAGTTTTCACTCTTTTTCGCTTCTTTTTTCAGCTTATAATCCGGATTCTCTTTTTCTGTGTGATGAAGTACCATCGCATCCTTCACACTTCCGGCTACAGCTTCGATCTGATTCTCTTTTTCCATCGGAAGCTGGAATGTAAAAATATGATCTCCGCTCTTCTGCTCGATCAGCTCTCCGTTATTGTATAAGGATACGACCGGCTGGTTTGTGTAAACTTTAATGGTCGTTGTATCCTCAGAACGGTCACTGCGGCGTGATCCACACAGATGTACAAATGGTTCGTCACTCCAATATGCTTTATATAAGAAGAAACTGTCTTTCTTTGTCTTGCGGTCAAATGTCACAAGTCCCTTATGGTTCATGCCCGGCTCGCCGCCCTGATTTCTAGCATCTGCCGCAAAATCAAACATATTCCACACATAAGTGCTCCACATAAATGGATGACGCTCGAAACATTTGATCATATACTCATGATATTTTGCCTGATATTCCCTTACGATATCCCCCACACTGCTGTGGGCGGCATCCGAGGCATCCGCCAGGCAGAGCTCACCATTGGGGGCGGTCTGGTTCACAAAGGAATCCAGAAACTGCCGCAGAAACACCTCAGGAGTATTATACAACGGTGTCAACACGGAAATCGTCGAAAGTTGGCAGTTTTCAAAATTTTTTCCTGCCATTTCGGCTCTCTGGGCTTCCAGCACCTTTTTGGCGGGCAGGTAGCGGGCCTTTTTGCCAAAGCACCGCCACCGCCGCCTGACAAAACCTGCGCCCCGGGCCAGCATGGTGCCCAGACCCTCGTCCTTTGTCAGCTGCACCGCATAGCCTGCCAGCTCTCTGGCACGTTTCAATCGTACATTCATGGCTCAGGCCTCGCCGCGCTGGGTGGCCTTGTAGGCCGCGCAGACTGTCTCGGTATCGCCGTTCATTTTCAGGTGGCCGTGGCTCAGCCATGCCACCTTGCTGCACATCCGCTCGATCTGCTCGATGGAGTGGGACACCAGAATGACGGTGGTGCCGCCTGCCATCAGCTCCTTCATCCGTTTTTCGCATTTCTGCTGGAACAGGAAGTCGCCCACTGAGAGCACCTCGTCCGCGATCAGGATATCGGGCTTGGTGATGGTGGCAATGGCAAAGCCGATGCGGGCCACCATGCCGGAGGAGTAGTTTTTCAGCGGCACATCCAGAAAGTTCTGCAGCTCGCTGAACTCCACGATCTCGTCGAACTTCTCGTCCAGATACTTGGGCGAGAACCCCAGCACCGTGCCGTTGAGGTAGATGTTCTCCCGGGCGGTCAGGTCCATATCAAAGCCCGCACCCAGCTCGATGAGCGGGGCGATGGTGCCGTTGACGGTGACCTTGCCCTTGGTAGGCTTGTACACGCCCGCAATGGTCTTGAGCAGGGTGGATTTGCCCGAGCCGTTCAGGCCCACCAGACCGTAAAAATCGCCGGGCATGATGTCCAGGCTCACGTCCTTCAGGGCGTAAAACTCGTCGTACTGCAGGCGGCCCTGCACCATGGCCAGCAGATATTCCTTCAGGCTCTCGTGCTTTTCGGTGGAGAGGTTGAAGCACATGGACACGTTGTCCACTTTGATGATCGGTTCCATTCTTCTCCCCTCCTTAAATATGCAGCACAAAACGATCCTGCGTTTTGCGGAACATGTGCACGCCCACCCACATGGAGACCACTGCGCAGATGCCGCAGACCGCAAACATGTTGAGGTCCAGCGGGATGCCCCACATCAGGGTGCGGCGGAAGCCCGTGATATACCAGTACATCGGGTTCA
>ENA-OOYX01001450-OOYX01001450.1-human-gut-metagenome-genome-assembly--contig:-NODE-1450-length-10204-cov-2.251749_pt1 | contig 10204 bp, 8 predicted proteins | sample MGYA00241182_ERZ501387 | MGnify/ENA primary metagenome ERZ501387 (study PRJEB25962, sample SAMEA2042740) | human gut metagenome | biome: human gut; feature: human-associated habitat; material: faeces...
AGGCAAAAGAAATCCTTGCATTTGAGCTGACCAAGTTAGTTCATGGTGAAGAAGAGGCAACAAAGGCACAGGAAGGCGCAAGAGCTTTATTTGCAGGCGGCGCTAATACAGATAATATGCCAACCTGCGAGTTAAGTGAAGAAGATTTCGCAGATGACAATATTGACATTTTAACCGTTCTTACAAAGTCCGGCCTGGCTGCATCCCGTTCTGAGGCAAGAAGAAACGTAGAGCAGGGCGGTGTATCTGTTGACGGAACTCAGATCAAGGATATCAAGGCAGTATTTGCAAAAGACCAGTTTGCAGGTGACGGCGTTGTAGTTAAGCGCGGAAAGAAGAACTTTAAGAAAGTTATTTTAAAGTAGGACAGATGAGAGGAGGATGTTAAGTGAAAAAATGCGTGACATTGCTTCTGGCAGCAGTTCTGGCTGTCGGAAGCGCCTTCTCTTCTCAGGCTGGCTCTGCCTTTAAAAAAGAAGTTCCCCTTACCCTGCATATGGATATCAATAACAGGCAGACTCCTATTTATGATGGATATACTTCCTATATAATGGGAAACCGGGCATCTGAAAAAGATACATTTACCGTTACAAAAAATTCAGACACCTTAAACCTGGATGATGTGACCTTAAGCTATTACCTGGTTACTTATGACGGCGGAACAGAGAAAAATCTGGAATGCCGTGTATATGGTCTGAAAGAAGGAGAACATTATCCGGTGGTCCGCCCGGAAACATTTAGCCGTGAAAGCGAAAAAGGAAATGTTTACGACTCCCTGGAACGCTGTTACGTGGTGGAATTTTCCAAGGATGATGAGCGCAAAGAATATTATTTTACCATGGCTCCGGAAACAGATATGGCTGCTTACCGTAATATCCATCTGGGAAAATGGGAAAAAGATGTAAAAGGATGGCGCTACCAGTATCAGGGAGAGTACCTTACATCCTGGGCAAAGATCAATGATAAGTGGTATCTTTTTGGCATGGATGGATATATGTTGACAGGCTGGCAGGACTCTATGGGAGCCTTGTATTATCTGAACCCTTCAGACGGCGTGATGATGACAAACTGTACCATAGATGGCCGCAGGCTAGATGGGAGCGGAGCATACAGAGAATGAAAAAATCATATGAAATAGACATGTGTAACGGCCCTCTTCTGGGCAAGATCCTTGTTTTTTCAATTCCCCTTATGCTTTCAGGTATCCTTCAGCTGCTTTTTAATGCAGCGGATATCATTGTAGTAGGAAGATTTGCGGGAAGTACAGCGTTAGCAGCAGTTGGCTCTACGGCATCTTTGATCAATCTGATGATCAATGTGTTTGTAGGGCTTTCTGTGGGTGTTAACGTTTTAGCAGCCAGATATTATGGCGCACAGAAAGAAAAAGATATCCAGGATACGGTACACACAGCGATCATGATGGCTATATTAAGCGGTCTGTTCCTGGTAGTTCTTGGAGAAAGTGCTTCAAAGCCTATGCTCACACTCATGGGAACACCGGATGATGTACTGGATCAGGCGGCACTGTATCTGCGGATCTATTTTTTTGGAATGCCGGTGCTTATGATCTATAACTTTGGCGCAGCTCTTTTAAGGGCAGTGGGGGATACCAGACGGCCTCTGTACTTTCTGTTTGCGGCCGGTGCAGTAAATGTAGTGTTAAATCTGTTTTTTGTGATCCAGCTGGGAATGGGAGTAGACGGTGTTGCCTGGGCTACTGTTATTTCTGAATGTGTATCAGCAGGTCTTATTATCCGCAGTCTGATGAAGGAAAACGGAGCCATGAAGCTGCATCTTACAAAACTTCGTATTGTATCCGGAAAGCTGACACAGATTGTGCGTGTAGGTCTTCCGGCAGGTATGCAGGGAGCGATCTTTTCCATATCCAATGTGCTGATCCAGTCATCTGTTAACTCTTTTGGTTCCATTGCCATGGCGGGAAATACGGCTTCTTCCAATATTGAAGGCTTTGTATACACAGCCATGAATGCGGTGTATCAGACCAGTTTGAGTTTTACCAGCCAGAACCTGGGCGGTGAAAAATTCAGCCGTATTGATAAGATAAAAAATATCTGTCTTGGAGTTGTTACTGTAGTTGGACTGGTACTGGGATGGGGCGCAGTTCTTGGCGGCCATCAGCTGTTGGGTATCTATTCCTCTGATCCGGAAGTTTTAAGCTTTGGTATGCGAAGACTGCGGATCATCTGCGGTACCTATTTCCTTTGCGGTCTTATGGACTGTATGGTAGGAAGTTTAAGAGGAATGGGATATTCTGTGATCCCCATGTTTGTATCCCTTACAGGAGCATGCGCATTCCGTGTATTCTGGATCTTTACAATCTTTGCGGTCAACCGCACGCTGGAAGTGCTGTACCTGTCCTATCCGGTTTCCTGGATCATAACAGCAGCATCCCATATGGTTACATATTATATAGTACGAAAACATTTCCCGAAAGAAGATAAGGCTTAGTTACTGGGCATTAGATCCTTTCGGGATCTTTTTATGTCTGGATTTGCTAAAAGAAATAGAAAATGACTGGTATGTTTTGGTATCTTCCTGATTGCATGAAATTGGTCTGACTGGTATAATACTAGGTATCAAACTGGAGAAAATTATAAAATATGAAAAATAATAATGCAAACAGAATGATCCTGGATGATATGAAGGCCAAGATCTTAAGAGGAGAATATCCCGTTGGCAGTAAACTGCCTTCTGAACGTGAACTTTCAGAATACTACAATGTAAGCCGCATTCCGGTAAGAGAAGCGTTAAAAGCTCTTTCTGATATGGGAATATTAGAGATCAAGCGGGGAGCCGGAACCTTTGTAAAAAGTACGGCAAACGCTATGCAGAATGGAGAGAAAGAACAGACAGAAACCTTTATGCAGCCGGATGTGATCCTTCTTGAAACCATTCATGTAAGAAAACTGCTGGAGTCAGAAGCGGCAGCCCAGGCGGCAAAAAATATCCGTAAAGATGAGATCGATGATCTGGAAAAGGCATTGATCACCACAATCCAGGAGATCCGGAAACTGAAAACCGGTCAGGACAATGATTTCTTTCAGGCAGATGCGAAGTTTCACCGTCTGATCCTGCGGGCTTCCCATAATCCTGTATTTGAGCAGTGCCTGGAAGCAATGCCTAATATTATGTCCCTTCATCAGTACTGGAGTTTAAAAATGACTACGCCTATGGATGAAGTAGTTACTTATCACTGCAGTATTTTTGAAAATATCCTGATCCACAATGAAGCAGGAGCAAGAGAAGCTATGATGGCTCATTTAAGCAGAGTAGAAGAACTGCTGGCAAGGAAAGTACCAGAAGAAAAAGAAGGGGAAAGTCCGGTGCCGAAGGTGTGGTACACCACTTGATACGGAAATAGTATGACAGAAAAATAAAATAGTGGTAAGAAAGAAAAATAAAATAGAAAAAGAAGATGGAAAAGAGCAGCTTGACTGAAAAAGGCAGAGCTGTTCTTTTTTTGTGCATGTGCTTATTGGAATGAAAGTGGTTTGAACCAAAGTATACCAAACCAACGTATTATAAGAAATCTACAAAAACAAACAGGTGAAATTGCATAAAAAGCCGAAACGGAATAAAAAATATATCACTTTGTTGACAAGAAGAAAAGATTGTGGTATATATTGGTATATAAAACAGAGACGCAAATTGGTATAAAAATAAACCGAAAGGAGAAGAGGTATGAACACAGCATTTTTAAATGCAAAAAATGATTTCCTGGCTGCAGCCAAGCGTACTTATGAAAGCGGTATCCAGACAGGAACAGGGGGAAACTTAAGTGTCAGGATCCCGGGGGAAAATCTGATGATCGTAAAGCCAAGTGGCTTTTCCTATGGGCAGTGTACAGAGGATAACTTATGTATCACAGATTTTGACGGAAATGTAGTCATGGGAGGCAAGCCTACCAGAGAGTCTACCTTACATGGAAATCTGTATAAAAGATATCCACAGATTGGAGGCATTGTTCACACCCACAGCCCTTATGCTATTTTAAATTCACTGAATTTCTCCCAGGTTGACCTGGTGACCATGCATTCAGAATTGAAGTTAAAATATCCGATTCCTGTTGTGGACGTAGCTACTCAGGCAGTAACCGAAGAAGAATTGCCAAAGGTTTTTGAAGTGATCGATAAAAATCCGGGATTGCTGGCACTGATCTTAAAGGGACATGGCATTGTAACCATGGATAAGACAGCTGTAAAAGCAGGACAGACGGCAGAGTTGATCGAAGAGACTTCCATGATCAACTGGGAACAGAAAAAGTTTGAGATGTTGAAATAATTTAAAGAAGGAGATAAATATATATGAAAGAATACACAATCACACCTATTAACACTGGAATGGTAAACTCTAACAAGGCAAATTATCTGTATCACAACAGCACCCATAAGTATTATGATGTAGAAGGAAATATTCAGCTTCCTGTAACTGTATTTTTAGTACAGAGCGAAGACAAGAAGATCCTGATCGACACCGGAATGTCCAGTACTGAGATCGCCAACAAATATCATCATCCAGGTTCCGTTCAGCCGGAAGGTTATGCGATCTATGAGCAGTTAGAGAAAATGGGCATCAGCTGCGATGAGATCACTGACATTATCTACACCCATTTACACTGGGATCATGTTTACTATACTCCAATGTTTAAGAATGCAAAATTATACGCACAGAGAAAGGAATACGAATTTGCATTAAATCCAATTCCTCTGTACTATAAGTCCTACGAAGAGCCACATCTTGGCATCCATCCACAGTGGGAAGGCAGAGAATTTGTTTTATTAGACGGAGAATGTGAAGTTCTTGACGGAATTAGTGTATATCCTACACCAGGCCACTCTGTTGGACACCAGACCGTAGTTGTAAATACAAAAGAAGGCCAGTTCCACTGCTGCGGCGATCTGATCTTTACATATGATAACTTAAAACCATGCCCGGATATTTTCTATGATATTACACCACCTTCCAGATTTGTAAATATCGTTGAAGAATGGCACAGCATCGAAGAATTAAAGAAACGTGCAAAGAGCCAGGAATTCATCCTTCCTACTCATGCACCTGAGATGATCGATCTTATTAATTCTGGAAGGATCATTGGAAAATAACAGTACATTCCGGCAAAAGCCGGAAGAAGGATGGTAGGGGTATGGCAAAAACAATCGCGTTGATCGCATCTTTGGATACAAAGAAAAAAGAAACCCTGTATGCAGCATCTGTGATCCAAAAACAGGGATTTTCCACCTATATCATTGATATCAGTACCAAAAATCTGGTAGACGGGGCAGATATCACACCGGTGGAAATATTAAAACGCTACGGGATCGAGTGGGAAGATTTTGATCCATTAGGAAAAGCCGCAAGTATTGATGTTATGAGCAAGGCTGCAGCCTTTGTACTTCCGCAGTTGTATGCAGAAGGAAAGTTTGATGTTGTCATTTCTATTGGAGGCGGACAGAACGCAAAAATGGCGGCAATGGCAATGAAGACACTGCCTTTTGCTGTGCCGAAGATCGTAGCATCTTCTCTGGCATGTGGAAGCAGGACCATGGAGCAGTATGTAGGAGACAAAGATATTTTCGTTATGCATACAGTAGCTGATATTTCCGGTCTGAACAGTATTACTAAGACTGTGATCCAGAGCGTATGCAGCGCAGCTATGGGACTGGCTGAGTACGCTAAAACCTTCCCGAGCGAAGAGGGCAAAAAAGTCCTTGGAGCGACAGAATTAGGCGTAACTTCTAAAGGAACAGAAAATGCTCTTCATATGATCGAAGAAAGTGGTCTGTTTGAAAATGTAGTCTTCCACGCAAATGGCGTTGGCGGAAGATGTATGGAAAATCTGATGCGGGAAGGCCGTATTGATGTGGCGCTGGATATGACCCTTCATGAGATTACCTGTGAGACCATTGGTGGATATTGCGTAGGTGCAAATGATCGTCTGATGACAGCTGTAGAGCACAAAATACCTATGGTAGTGGTGCCTGGTGCTTTGGACATGGTAGATTATTTTATCAATGAACAGGGAGAGGGGCTTCCGGATGATATTGACCAGAGGAAAAAGGTATATCATAATTCCAGTATCTGCCACTGTAAGATCTACAAAGAAGAGGCAGAGAAGATCGTTGATGTTGTCTGCAGCAGGCTGAACCAGGCGGTCAGTCCGGTAACACTGGTAATACCGGCAAAAGGCTGCTGTGAAGCTGCCGCTCCAGGCGGACCAATGTATGATCCAGAAGTAGATGAGGTCATGGTTGACGCATTTAAGAAAAAGATCGGAAATAATGTAAAACTAGTCATTGTAGATGCAAACATCAATGAGAAGGCATTTTCTGAAACTGTAGCACATGAGGTACTTTTACTTGCACATGAATAAAGGGGGATTTATTTATGGGAACTACCATTGGGATCATAGGATTATTTGTTGCCATCGCACTTTTAGTTGTACTTGCATTTAAAGGCCACAGCGTTATCATTGCGGCGCCTATTGCTGCACTGATCGCGGTACTGTTTTCCTATGGACTGAAGGGACATTTTATGGCGTCTTACACCATTACATATATGTCCGGTTTCGCAAATTACGCGAAAAACTATTTTCCAATCTATCTGTTCGGAGCAGTTTTTGCAAAGTTAATGGATATTTCAGGAAACGCACAGTCTATCGCACAGTTCTGTACTTTAAAATTAGGAAAAAGCCGTGCCGTACTTTCTGTTGTATTGACTTGCGCTATTTTAACATACGGCGGTGTTTCCTTATTCGTAGTAGCATTTGTTATGCTTCCTGTAGCAATCGCTGTATTCCGCGCAGCTGATATTCCGAAGCGTCTCATTCCTGGTGCTATCGCTCTTGGCGCATTTACCTTTACCATGACAGCACTTCCTGGAAGCCCACAGGTTCAGAATACCATTCCAATGACTTATTTTGGAACAGACTCCTGGGCAGCACCTGTCCTTGGTATCATTGCAACTGTTATTATGTTTGGCGGTGGCATGGCATGGCTGTCTTACCGTACTAACAAAGCGAAAAAAGCAGGGGAAGGCTATGGAAATTATCAGGATGAGATCGTATCCGATAATAAAGAAGTTCCAGGTATCGGACTTGCATTTGCTCCCATCCTGATCATTCTGGTAGTAAACCTGGTTCTTTCTAAAATGGTATATCCCAATGTTGATGGAAGTTATCTGGAAGAAAGCTTTAACAGTACACTGGCTGCAAACAGTGGTACATGGAGCGTACTTCTTGGTATGCTGGTTGCCATCCTTTTCATTGCAGCTGTTAACTTTAGCAAATTAAAAGACGGATTAAAAGACAATCTGAAAAAAGCAGCAAACGAGTCTCTGGCTCCGCTGATCAACAGCTGTGCGGTTGTTGGCTTTGGTTCTGTAACAAAATCCCTGGCTATTTTTGGCATTATCCAGGCTTTTGCACTGGGAATTTCCTCTAATGCACTGTTAAGTGAAGTTCTTTCTATTAATATTCTCTGCGGAATGACCGCTTCTGCATCGGGTGGACTGGGAGCAGCACTGGAAGCACTGGCAGATACCTATCTGGCGTCTGGCATTGCACCTCAGGTTCTTCATAGAGTGGCAGGGGCTGCAGGTGGTCTGGACAGTCTTCCATATAACGGAGCAACCATTACTGTTCTGGCACTGGTAGGCATGACACATAAGGAATCTTACTTGGATATGTTCGTAGTATCCGTAGTGATCCCGTTGATCGCAGCTTTTGCTCTGGCAGCACTGGCGAGTATGGGAATCTGCTTCTAAATTTAATTTTAAGAAGGAGAAGAAAAATGACTGATTATGTTTCAGATGCACAGGCCCGTAGCCTGATCCTGGATATGGGGCGTAGACTGTACCACAGCGGCTTTGTAGCATCTAATGACGGAAATATTACATGTAAGGTTGGAGATAATGCGATCTGGGCTACTCCTACAGGCGTATCCAAAGGTTTTATGACAGAGGAAATGCTTGTGAAAATGGATTTGGACGGAAATATACTGGAAGGCACTTACAAGCCTTCCAGCGAGATCAAAATGCACCTTCGTGTGTTTAAAGAAAATCCACAGGTACAGGGCGTGGTTCATGCCCATCCTCTTACAGCTACAGCATTTGCATGCGCTGGTATGAGCTTAGATGAGCCGGTTTTGGTAGAAGGGATCCTGGCATTAGGATGTGTGCCTCTTGCACACTTTGCTCTTCCGGGAACAACAGATGTGCCGGACTCCATAGCACCTTACTGCAAAAATTATAATGCAGTACTTTTAGCCAATCATGGGGCTCTCACCTGGGGCACCAGCCTAATCCAGGCATACTATCGTATGGAAACAACGGAATATTATGCAAAGATCCTGATGATGAACAATTTCATTCTTGGCAAAAAGTCACTTCTGTCCCAGCAACAGATTGATGATATTATCGGGATTCGCACCCGGATGGGAGTTATTAGTGGTGGAAGGTCAACTGGACCGGAGATGGCATCTAATTTAGAAGATGTGTGTTTATCGGCTCCTGGAAAAGAAAAGTAAATGAGTGAAAATGCTATACAGAAATAAAGACAGCATCTGTTTTTGTATAGCATTTTTGAAATATTCTGAAAATATACATTTTAAATTTATTTATAAGCATTAAAATATATGGAAAATATAAATAATTGCAATTAATAGATACAATTCGTAAATATGCTAAAAATATAGGATTAATTTCAAAATAGTCTTGACAAAATGTGGGATATCTGGTATATTAAAGACAACAAAAGAACAGAGAAACAAAAAGAAAAGAAATTGTAGACCATCAATTTCGTAAACAAAATCTAAGAAAAGGAGGTACGGACCGCCAGAAAGATAACATTGTTTCATTTATAAAAGACGTGATTTATAAATGAAACCAGGACAACCTCAAATCTTTAAAAACCGCTTATTTGAGAACCTATCCACAAGAGTATCAAAAAGTGAAAAGTACAAAAATTTGGAAAATCCGGTTTCGGTTTGGTCGTATGACGAGAAAGTATGATCAGGACGAAAGAGAGAATACCAGATAGAAAGAAATATAATATAAATAAGAAGTAAAGAAATAAAGCGGAAGAAAAAGAGAATGAGGATTACAACTGAATATAGAGAAGAAGAAACAGAAACGAAAGTTTCAAATGTTTCAGAAAAGAGAGGCTTGGTCCAATGGACGAGATAGTTAAGAGACGGATATCGTAATCGCGAAGTGGTTAATCAAAGATTTCGATATCCGTCTTATTTTGTTGTGAAAGTGCCAATGGTACATAAGAACGAAGATCTGTCAGTGACCGGTCTGAAATGTTGTCATGTATTTTAAGATGCTTAAGATGCAGTGGTAAAAAGGATCACAGCCCTTCCAGATTAAAAGGCGGTGTGTATTCTTCTTTCGCACTGCTTTTTTGCTGCATAAAACCGTCAGTCATGCCAAGCTCCAGGGCAGTATCTACTACTTTGTTATACTCATAAGAAGTGATCCGGCGGTTTAACTGGGGATAGTCCGGATTTTTGGTATAAGGAGTGTACTGGCTTAACAGGCTTACCAGATAGGAATGCTCCGGAAAATGTTGGTGGATCCAGTGAAGCAGCCTGATGGAATCATCTTTATGTCCGGGAAGGACCATGTGGCGGATAATGACGCCTTTCGCCATTAAGGGAAAATCCGGTCTGCCGGGGACAGAGGAAGGATGGAGCGTATATTCGGGTGTACCGGTTTGTCGGATCATCTGGGCGATAGAAGCAGAGGCCTGTTCAAAGTAATTTTTTGCTTTTGAATAGCGAAAAGCCAGTTCATTGTCAAAATATTTAAAATCAGGAAGCCAGATATTAATATAATCTTTTAGCTGGGAAATGATCTCCGGGCATTCATAGCCGCCACAGTTGCAGACTACAGGGATATGAAGCTTGTGGCGGACCAGATCTAGTGCTTTAATAATATCCGGAAAAAACTGGGTAGGCGTTACCAGATTGATATTGTAAGCGCCTTTGTCCTGAAGACGCAAAAAGGCATCTCCCAGTTCGTTTACAGTCAGTTTTTTACCAAAATGGTCTTTGCTTAGTAGTGAGTTCTGGCAGAAACAGCAGCGTAAGGTACAGCCGGAGAAAAATACGGCGCCGCTGCCGCCTGGTTCTTCTTCCGGTCCGCTGAGCACGGTGCCGGACGGGCCATGTCGCGCCAGAAGGCA
>ENA-OOYX01001452-OOYX01001452.1-human-gut-metagenome-genome-assembly--contig:-NODE-1452-length-10185-cov-2.984699_pt1 | contig 10185 bp, 6 predicted proteins | sample MGYA00241182_ERZ501387 | MGnify/ENA primary metagenome ERZ501387 (study PRJEB25962, sample SAMEA2042740) | human gut metagenome | biome: human gut; feature: human-associated habitat; material: faeces...
TGAAATCTAAATTAGCCTTACACGTAAACAAACTGTAATTTGTTTGTTTCTGCGTCCCGATATACAGGAGATGGGTTGTTTCCCATCTCCTTTCTTACTATATAATATAAGGTATTCAGGTAGAGGTTTTATGGCTTTTCTCTTTTTTGTTTCCTGAAATTTTCTTAAATTGTTTATCCTAAATTTCTGTGCTATGGATGAACAATATCTACCTATGAAGTCGTGGGCTGAAGATGAACGGCCCCGTGAAAAACTCTTGCAGAAAGGAGTGACAGCCCTTTCACTGAATGAATTATTTGCCATTTTGTTGCGTTCAGGAGTTGGGGGGGAATCTGCTTTAGATGTTGCCCGGCGGATATTGGCAGATAATAATAACAATTTGAATGAATTGGCATGTCGTGGAGTCCGTGAATTGGTGAACCGATACAAAGGGGTGGGAGTGGCAAAAGCGGCTGCGATTGTGGCTGCAATGGAAATTGGACGAAGACGGAAACCAATGGGACAGGAGCAAAAATCAGTAATCCGTTTTAGTAAAGATGCTTTTTTATATATCCATTCGTTTATTGCTGATCTGGAACATGAAGAATTCTGGGTGATTTATCTGTCACATGGTAATAGGATCAAGGGATGTGAATGTATGTCTTCAGGGGGAATGGATGGAACTGTAATTGATGTACGCATGCTTTTCCGGAATGCTTTGGATATAAAAGCTACCAATATCATTATTGCCCATAATCATCCGGGAGGTTCACTGACGCCTAGTTCTTATGATGAAATGATTACCCGGAAGATATATGAGGGAGGAAATTTATTGGACATCAAACTTTATGATCATATTATTGTTGGAGGAGATAGTTATTATAGTTTTGCAGATGAAGGATTGTTGAAATTTTTGAGCAGAAAGCAGAAATGATAAGCTTGTGTCACAATGGCAGCTGTTTAGAACGTATTGTGGCAGTTTTTGGTATTGGCAAAGTTTTTGCTTAGTTTTGCTTTAGTAATTTTTATAGTATCCGTAGATGCTTTTTTTGCGTTAAACTTGTTATGAAATAATATAATAAAAATAAAATGGCCATGTCTAAAGAAGTAAAAGATAAGCAAGAGCAGGAAGAACTGAATGAAGTACATGAAGGAAAGGATGTATATGAAAATAAAAAGGCGGTAAAGAAAGAGGGGCAGAAAACAGAAGAAAAGCATTCCGGAGAGAAAAAGGAGGATAAAACACACCAGATTGAGGAATTGGGACAAAAGTTAGCTGAAATAAACGATAAGTATTTGCGTTTGTCGGCTGAGTTTGATAATTACCGGAAACGTACTTTAAACTGCCAGAAGCATATCTGCAATTTCTCTGCCAAGCGGCGTTTTTCGGAAACCCAGACCGAAGGGGTGGAATTCCGCGAGGTATCGACGATGGAGGAGGTGATGCCCGAGTTGGACATTCTCTATATGACCCGCGTGCAGAAGGAGCGTTTCCTCGACGAGGAGGAGTTCAACCGCGTGAAGGACAGCTTCGTGCTGGATCCGTCGAAACTCCGCACGGCCAAGCCGGATATGATCGTGCTGCATCCGCTGCCCCGCGTGAACGAAATCACGCGTGCGGTGGACAACGATCCCCGGGTAGCCTATTTCCGGCAGGTCGAGAACGGCAAATTCGTGCGTATGGCCTTGATCTATACATTGTTGAAGTGGGCCGAAGGCGAGAAGCTCGCCGCAGTCCCCGACCTGGCCGAGGGGATGTTCATAGACCGGAGTATGAAATGTCCCAACTCCCGGTGTATTTCGGCTACGGAGGATGTCGATCCGCTTTTCGTCAAAGCGGGAGACACCTGCCGTTGCGCTTATTGCGAGGCGAAAATCCGGTAGCGGATTTTGTCGATACAATGTCGAAATAAAACTGTCGGGATTGTTAGGTTGTCGTTGAAATTATTCGTACTTTTGTGCAAGTAAAAGACGATGGGCCGCAGGTCCGTCGGCGGCTACGGCTTCCGAAACGATGGAAAGGATTCAGATGCACCATACCCGGCGAAAGCGACAGCAGATGCTGTCGGCTCGATGTGCGGTCGGAGCGTGCAGTGTCGTTCCTGCATCGGATTTTATCGACGGAACTATGCAGGAGGGCACGAATCGGCTTCCCGCAGCAATATAATCTTGCCGCTATGACGAATTCTGTCGTAGCGGCTCTTTTTTGGTTGATTTAGTACGTTTCTTACTATGAAAGTTGGAGTAATCATGGGTTCGACCAGCGACTGGGACGTTATGTCCGACGCTGCGGCGACGCTCGCGCAATTCGGTGTGGAGTTCGAGAAGCGGGTGGTGAGCGCCCACCGCACCCCCGACCTGCTGGTGGAGTATGCCAAAACGGCCAAGTCGCGCGGACTGGAGGTAATCATCGCCGGAGCCGGAGGCGCTGCGCACCTGCCCGGCATGGTGGCCAGTATGACCGCACTTCCGGTGATCGGTGTGCCGGTCAAATCTCGAGCCCTGAACGGGCTGGATTCCTTGCTTTCGATCGTGCAGATGCCCGGCGGCGTGCCGGTTGCGACCGTAGCGATCAACGGGGCGAAGAATGCGGCCCTGATCGCCGTGTCGATCCTGGCGTTGAAGGACGAGGCGCTGGCAGCCCGTCTGGAGATGTTCCGTGCGAAACAGACTGAGGATGTACTTAAAGCGGAACTTTAGACCGATGAGTGCGGTGAAGACGATCGGAATTATCGGTGGCGGCCAGTTGGGGCTGATGATCATCGAGCAGGCGCATCTGCTGGGTGCGCGGACGATCTGCCTCGATCCGGCGGAGGATGCTCCGGCGTTTAAGATCAGCGACGAGCGGATCGTGGCGGCGTACGACGACCCTGCGGCGCTGGAGGAGCTTTGCCGCCGCAGCGACGCGGTGACCTACGAGTTCGAGAACGTGCCGGGCGATCTGCTGGTGGCTCTCGAGCAAAAATACAATATCAAACAAGGGTTCAGGCCTCTGTTCGACTCGCAGGATCGCCTGCGGGAGAAGAGCAATGCCTGCGATCATGGATTGAAGACGCCCGCTTTCATGGCTGTCGATGACGAGGAGTCGCTGCATCGGGCCATTGCGCGAATCGGTTATCCGTGCGTGCTCAAGACCCGTACGCTGGGCTACGACGGACACGGTCAGGCGGTGCTTCGCGGCGAGGCCGACCTTGCGAAAGCCCGCGAACTGCTCGCGGTGCCCTGCATTCTGGAGGAGTTCGTCCCGTTCGATTTCGAGGCCAGCGTGGTGCTGGTGTCGGACGGAGAGCGCGTGATCTGCTTCCCGGTAGGGCGGAATATCCACAAGGACGGTATTCTGGATCTGTGCATCGTGCCGGCGGAGATGCCGGACCAGGTGCGGGAGCGGATGGTGTCCCAGAGCAAGCGTTTCATGCGCGACTGCGGTTACCGGGGGATTCTGGCTATCGAATATTTCGTGAAGGGAGACGAGGTCTATTTCAACGAAATGGCGCCGCGCCCGCACAACAGCGGACACTGGACCATCGAGGGTTCGACGACCAATCAGTTCCGGGAGCTGTGCCGTTACCTGCTCGATATGCCCCTCGAAGAGCCGCAGCTGAAGGCCCCTACCGTGATGAAAAACATCCTGGGACAGGATCTGGAGCGGGCCGAGGCGCTTGCCCGGGAGAATCGCCCCGGTGTGTATGTCCATATTTACGGCAAGACCGTTTCCAAGCCCAAGCGCAAGATGGGACACGTGACTTTCGTCGGTGTGACCGGCGAGGAGTATGCCGCCAAGTGGGCCGACAGATTTGTGAAATAAAGTCAAAAATAAGATAATGAAGAGTTACCGTATTTTCGTTGAGAAATACCCCGAATTCCGGGTCGAGGCCGAGAGCCTGCTCCGCGACCTGAATGCCAACCTGAATCTTTCGCTCGACGGCCTGCGGCTGCTGAACGTGTACGACCTGTTCGGTTTTTCGGACGAATTGCTGGAGAAGAGCCGTTACAGGGTCTTCGGCGAGGTGGTTACCGATGCCGTGACGGATTCGTGCGATCTGGGCGGCAACAGCTTTCTGGCTGTGGAGTGCCTGCCCGGACAGTTCGACCAGCGAGCGGCTTCGGCCGTGGACTGCGTGCGGTTGATCGATCCTTCGGCCGAGGTGAAGATCAAGAGTTCGAAGCTGCTGATCTTCCCTTCGAAACTTCCCAAGGAGACGATGGAGCGTATTCGTCGCTATTATATCAATGCCGTGGAGTCGCGCGAGAAGGATTTGCGGGTCCTGGACGATTTGGAAAGCGCCCCCGTGAAACCGGTGCCGGTATTGGACGGGTTCCGGGAGATGGAAGATGCGGAACTCGATGCCTACTGCAAGAAGAACGGTCTGGCGATGAATGCCGACGACCTGCGCGAAGTGGTCGAATATTTCCGGAGAGAGGGTCGCGATCCGTTCGAAACCGAGCTGCGGATTCTCGATACGTACTGGAGCGACCATTGCCGTCATACGACCTTCACGACCGAGCTGGAGAACATTACGGTCGAGGAGTCGTTCGTGAAAGACGAGATCGAAGGCACGCTGGCGCTTTACCTGAAAATCCGCCGCGAACTGGGGCGCGAGGGCAAGAGCATCTGCCTGATGGACCTGGCGACGATCGGTGCCCGTTACCTGCGCAGCAAGGGACTGCTCGACGACCTGGAGGTGAGCGAGGAGAACAACGCATGCAGCGTTTTCGTCGATGTGGACGTCGATGACCGGACCGAGAAATGGCTCCTGCAATTCAAGAACGAAACCCATAACCACCCGACCGAGATCGAACCTTTCGGCGGAGCTTCGACCTGCCTGGGCGGTGCCATCCGCGATCCGTTGTCGGGTCGCAGCTACGTCTATCAGGCGATGCGTGTGACGGGTGCGGGAAATATCTATCAACCCGTAAGCGAAACGCTGCCCGGCAAATTGCCCCAGCGCGTCATCAGCCTCAAGGCCGCTGCCGGTTATTCGAGCTACGGCAATCAGATCGGACTGGCCACGACCCACGTCCGCGAGGTGTATCATCCCGACTATGTGGCCAAACGCCTGGAGGTCGGTGCCGTGGTCGGTGCCGTGAAAGCCGAAAACGTGCGCCGGGAGTCCCCCGTGCCGGGCGATGTGGTCCTGCTGCTCGGCGGCCGCACGGGCCGCGACGGTGTCGGCGGTGCGACGGGTTCGTCGAAAGAGCATACCGACAAGTCGCTCGAAATGTGCGGCAGTGAGGTGCAGAAGGGCAACGCCCCCGAAGAGCGCAAGCTGGAGCGGTTGTTCCGCCGTCCGGAAGTGACGCGCCTGATCAAGAAGTCGAACGACTTCGGTGCGGGCGGTGTGAGCGTAGCCATCGGCGAGCTGACCGACGGCCTGGATATTTACCTCGATCGCGTGCCGACCAAGTACAGCGGTCTGAATGCGACGGAGCTGGCGATCAGCGAGTCGCAGGAGCGTATGGCCGTTGTGATCGAAGCGAGTGCCGAAGAGGAGTTCAAGCGCTACTGCGCCGAGGAGAATATCGAAGTGACCCATGTGGCGGACGTGACGGACTCGCGCCGTATGCGGATGTACAACAAGGGCAAATTAGTGGTCGATCTTTCGCGCGAGTTCATCGACAGCGCAGGGGCCAAGCACTATGCCCAGGCCGCGATCGGTGCGGTCGAGGAACGCGATCCTTTCCGCCGCGAGGTGAAGGGCGGTACGCTGCGCGAAAAGATGCTTGCGAACCTGGCGGACGACAATGTCCTCTCGCAGAAGGGGCTGATCGAGATGTTCGATTCTACGATCGGCGCTTCGACCGTGCTGCTGCCTTTCGGCGGTCGTACGCAACGTTCGGAAACACAAGTGTCGGTGCAGAAGTTGCCGACGGACGGATATACCGATACGGCCAGCATTATGGCCTTCGGCTACAACCCTTTCCTGGCGTCGTGGAGTCCCTACCACGGTGCGGCCTATGCCGTCGTGGACGCTGCGGCCAAAGTCGTGGCGGCGGGTGCCCGCTACGATAAGATGCGCTATTCCTATCAGGAGTATTTCGAGCGCATGACCAAGAATCCCGAATCGTGGGGCAAGCCTCTCGGCGCACTGCTCGGCGCGCTGAAGATGCAGGTCGAGCTGGGACTCCCGTCGATCGGCGGCAAGGACTCGATGAGCGGCACGTTCCAGCATATCAACGTCCCGCCGATGCTGATGGCTTTCGGCATCACGACGGTCGACGCCGGAACGGTCATCTCGACCGACTTCAAGAAGGCCGGCAGCCGCATCTACCTCGTGCGCCATACCCCGAAGGAGAATTACATGCCCGACACGGCGCAGCTGAAGGCCAACTTCGGTTTCGTGAGCGGGCAGATCGAGAGCGGGAAGATACTTTCGGCATGGTCCGTCGGATTCGGCGGCGTGGCCGAGGGCCTTGCGAAGATGGCTTTCGGCAACCGGATCGGCGCCGAGGTGACGACGGACGAAAGCAGGCTTTACGAATACGCCTACGGTTCGATTCTCGTGGAGAGCGACGGCGAGCTGGACTTCCCGGCGGCCGAACTGCTGGGTGAGACCGTCGCCGACGAAGCCCTGACCGTGAACGGCGTACGGATGCCGCTCGATGGGTTGTACGAGGCCAATACCGTGAAATTCACGACGGTTTACCCCGACAAGGGCGAGAACCGTGCCGACGTGATGAGCGCCGAACCCGAACGCCGCACCTTTGTCTATGAGGGCGAAGCCGTCGAGCGTCCGGTGGCCTACCTGCCCGTATTCCCCGGCACGAACTGCGATTACGATACGGCCAAGGCGTTCCGCAACGCGGGAGCCGAGGTGACGACCAGCGTATTGTGCAATCTGGGCGGCGACGACATCCTGCGCTCGATCGCCCAGATGAAGGAGCATATCCGCCGCGCCCATATTTTCGTGCTTTGCGGCGGCTTCTCGTCGGGCGACGAGCCGGACGGCAGCGCGAAGTTTATCGTGAACGTACTTAACAACAAGGATATACGCGAGGAAATTCACGCGTTGCTTGACCGCGGCGGCCTTATCCTCGGCATCTGCAACGGTTTTCAGGCGCTGGTCAAGTCGGGACTGCTGCCGTACGGCCGTCTGGGCATGGTGACGAAGGATTCCCCGACGCTGTTCCGCAACGACGTCAACCGGCATATCTCGCAGATCGTCTCGACGCGCGTCTCGACGCTCAACTCTCCGTGGCTCGCGGGCTTCGAACTGGGCGAGGTGCACTCGATCGCCGTCAGCCACGGCGAGGGCAAGTTCGTCGTCAGCGAGGAGCTGGCCAAGGAGCTTTTTGCCAACGGACAGGTGGCCTTCCAGTACGTCGATGCCGAAGGCCGCGTGACGGCCGAAGCCCCGTACAATCCCAACGGATCGTATTATGCGATCGAGGGTATCGTGAGCCGCGACGGGCAGATACTCGGTAAGATGGGCCATACGGAGCGTTACGGGGAGAACCTCTTTAAGAACATCGCCGGAGAGAAGGTGCAGGACATCTTCACGAATGCGGTGAACTATTTCCGGAAAACAAAATAACAATTATAAAATACCAACCACTATGCAACAAGGCGAAATGCTTTACGAGGGTAAGGCCAAACAGGTTTTCCTGACGGACGATCCGGATATGATCCTGATTCACTACAAGGATGCGGCGACGGCGTTCAACAACATCAAAAAGGCCACGATCGAGAACAAGGGCGTGCTGAACAACCGGATCTCGACCCTGATCTTCGAATATCTCAACAAGCAGGGGATCAAGACTCACTACGTGAAGACCCTGAACGACCGCGACCAGTTGTGCCGCCGTGTGCGGATCATTCCGCTGGAGGTGATCGTCCGCAACGTCATCGCCGGCTCGATGGCCCAGCGTCTGGGTATCGAGGAGGGAACGAAGCCTTCGAACGTGATTTTCGACATCTGTTACAAGAACGACGAGCTGGGCGATCCGCTGATCAACGATCATCATGCGGTGGCGCTGGGTGTCGTAACCTATGACGAGTTGAAACAGATTTATGCCATGACCGCCCGGATCAACGAGGTGCTCAAGGAGCTTTTCGCCAAGATGAATATCAACCTGATCGACTTCAAGATCGAGTTCGGCCGCACGTCGGACGGCGAGATCGTTCTGGCGGACGAGGTGTCGCCCGATACCTGCCGGCTGTGGGATATGGCTACCAACGAGAAGCTCGACAAGGATCGCTTCCGTCGTGACTTGGGTAAGGTGCGCGAGGCTTACGAGGAGATCCTGGCCCGTCTGGAAAAAGTAATCAAATAAGTTCCGATGCACAAAGAGAGCATAATGCAGCCGATCTGCGACCGGGAGCTGCACGAGGAGTGCGGCGTTTTCGGCGTCGTGGGAGTGCCCGACGCAGCTAACCTGACCTACTACGGCCTTCATTCCCTGCAACATCGCGGGCAGGAAGGGTGCGGTATCGTAAGCGTTTCGAAGGAAGGGGCGATGCGGCGTGTTCGGGGCGAAGGACTTGTTACGGAGGTGTTCAACGAAGCCAAGCTGGCAAACCTTGCGGGCGATATGGCCATCGGTCATGTCCGTTATTCGACGGCCGGTGGCGGCGGGACGGAGAATATACAGCCTTTTCTGTTCCATCATAACACGGGTGATTTCGCATTGGCCCACAACGGGAATATCGTCAATGCGGATCTGCTGCGCAACTACCTGGAGAACAAGGGCAGTCTTTTCCAGTCCACTTCGGACAGCGAAGTGTTCGCCCACCTGATCAAAAAGGAGGTACGCAACCACAACCGGCCCCGTATCTATTCGATCATCGAGGCGCTCAATATGCTCGAAGGAGCGTTCGCGTTTCTGGTGATGACGGCCAACCGCATCTATGCCTGCCGTGACAAACACGGTCTGCGGCCCTTGTCGATCGGCAAGTTGGGAGGCGGCTATGTCGTCAGCAGCGAAACCTGTGCTTTCGAGGTGGTGGGTGCCGAATTCGTGCGTGACGTAGAGCCTGGCGAGATCGTTACGATCGACCGGCACGGCATCCGCAGCAGCGACTATTCGATGTTCAAGCGCCACATGATGTGTGCGATGGAGTATATCTATTTCGCCCGCCCGGACAGCGACATCGAGGGTCGTAACGTGCACGCCTTCCGCAAGGAGTCGGGACGCTTGCTCTACAAGGAGGCGCCCGCAGACGCGGACATCGTGGTCGGAGTGCCCGATTCGAGTTTGAGCGCTGCCATGGGATACGCCGAAGCGAGCGGTCTTCCCTACGAGATGGGACTTATCAAGAACAAATACATCGGCCGCACCTTCATCCAGCCGTCGCAGTCGATGCGTGAGAAGGGCGTGCGGATGAAACTTTCGTCGGTGAGCGGTATCGTTTCGGGGCAGCGTGTGGTGCTGATTGACGATTCGATCGTGCGTGGTACCACCTCCCGGCGCATTGTGCGTCTGTTGCGTGAGGCGGGGGCCACGGAAGTTCATGTCCGCATCGCCAGCCCTCCGTTCAAGAATCCCTGTTTTTACGGTGTTGATACTTCGACGTACGAGGAGCTGCTGTGCGCCTGCATGTCGGTTCCGGAGGCGTGCGAGTATATCGGAGCCGATTCGCTGGCTTACCTCTCGCCCGATGCCTTGCTGAAGGCGGGCAATCGCTGCGAGTTGTGCATGGCCTGCTTCACGGGCAATTATCCGACGTCGCTTTACGGGACGATCGAGGAGGCGAACAAAAAAGAAAAATGTTAAACAAACCGCTTCGTTTTCGATCTGCGGTGTCAGGGAAGAACCTGTCCTGCATGCGTATTTCGAAAACATCGGGTGGAAATATTCAGGAAACAGCTAAAACCAACTATTGTTATGGCGGAAAGTTATGAAAAGGCCGGTGTGAACCTCGAGGCCGGATACGAAGTGGTGCGCCGCATCAAGAAACACGTGGCTTCGACCTCGCGGTTGGGCGTGATGGGTAACATCGGCGCCTTCGGCGGAATGTTCGATCTCTCGGCGCTTAATGTCAAGGAGCCGGTGCTCGTGAGCGGTACCGACGGCGTGGGAACCAAGCTCAAGCTGGCTTTCGAGATGGATAAGCACGACACGATCGGCATCGACGCCGTGGCTATGTGCGTGAACGACGTGCTGGCGCAGGGGGCCGAGCCGCTCTTCTTCCTGGATTATGTAGCCGTGGGGCACAACGAGCCTGCGAAGATCGAAGCGATCGTGGCGGGTGTGGCCGAAGGCTGCCGT
>ENA-OOYX01001458-OOYX01001458.1-human-gut-metagenome-genome-assembly--contig:-NODE-1458-length-10158-cov-3.433634_pt1 | contig 10158 bp, 10 predicted proteins | sample MGYA00241182_ERZ501387 | MGnify/ENA primary metagenome ERZ501387 (study PRJEB25962, sample SAMEA2042740) | human gut metagenome | biome: human gut; feature: human-associated habitat; material: faeces...
AGCAGAGCGTCGTTATCCTCGGTAGAGTTTTCATAGAAGCTTTGTTTGAACAACATGATACCTACCGGATTGGTGATATTCTTCTGTACGCCTTCTTTGATAGCCTGGCTGTACGCCTCTTCCAGTTCTGAAAATTCTTTTTGTTTAGCCATCTTCTGGTCATCGGTCAATGTGCTGTCGCCCATAGCCTGATAGATAGCGGCTTGTTTCTGGTCGATTGCATTTATCTTGTTCCGTATCTCCTGATAAGCATCGTTGTTCGGAGTACCGGTTGCCGATTTATCGTCTTTAGACAGGTTTACCTTGATTTTACCGTTTTCGAGGAAGAAATCCACATAGACTCCGTCGCCGTCTTTAGAATAAGTGATGTAGCGGTTCACTACGGAATCCTGTGCGCCTTCGAATGTAAATGTTCCGTTAGCGATGATAGCTGTGTCCAGTTTGTTGAACTGTCTGTTCACACGTTCCTGGATAAATACAGTATCTCCGTCGGCAGCGCCTTCCACAGTACCTGTTATTACATAACCGGGTTTGTTGGTGTTACAAGATGCCACTCCGAGAGCAACTGCTGCAACAGCCAGATAAGTTAACTTTTTCATTGCTTTAGTATGTTTAGTGAATAAATATTTATGCAAAGATAGGTGTTTTTTTAATTCCGGATAGAATTTCTCTGTTATATTAGATTAACATGTATGTACGAATCGGATAAATGTGTACCTTTGCACCCCAAATTAGTATGAATATGCAAGAAAGCAAATCCATTATTGAGGTGAACGGTGTGTCTAAATTCTTCGGTGAGAAGACTGCCTTGGATCATGTGACCCTGAATGTAAAGAAAGGTGAGTTCGTCACCATTCTGGGGCCTTCGGGATGTGGCAAGACTACTTTGTTGCGCCTTATCGCCGGCTTCCAGACAGCTTCGGAAGGCGAGATAAAAATATCGGGGAAAGAAATCACACAAACTCCTCCACACAAACGTCCGGTAAACACGGTATTCCAGAAATACGCTCTGTTCCCGCATCTGAATGTATATGATAATATCGCTTTTGGGCTGAAACTGAAGAAAATGCCCAAGCAGACCATTGAGAAGAAGGTAAAAGCCGCTTTGAAGATGGTGGGGATGACCGATTACGAATATCGTGATGTAGATTCGCTGTCCGGCGGACAGCAGCAGCGTGTGGCCATTGCCCGTGCCATCGTCAACGAACCGGAAGTGTTGCTGCTTGACGAGCCTTTGGCAGCTCTCGACCTGAAAATGCGTAAAGACATGCAGATGGAGTTGAAGGAGATGCACAAATCTCTGGGGATCACTTTTGTGTATGTCACTCACGATCAGGAAGAAGCACTGACGCTAAGCGATACGATTGTAGTCATGAGCGAGGGACGCATCCAGCAGATTGGTACTCCGATCGATATATATAACGAGCCTATCAATTCGTTTGTAGCCGATTTCATCGGAGAAAGTAATATCCTGAACGGAGTGATGATCCACGACAAACTGGTACGTTTCTGTAATACCGAATTCGAGTGTGTAGACGAAGGTTTTGGCGAGAACATGCCCGTGGACGTAGTGATCCGTCCGGAAGACCTTTACATCTTTCCGGTTTCGGAAGCGGCGCAACTGACCGGTGTGGTGCAATCGTCTGTCTTTAAAGGCGTACATTACGAAATGACGGTTCTCTGCAATGGCTATGAATTTCTGGTACAAGACTATCATCATTTTGAAGTCGGGGCTCTCGTCGGGTTGCTGGTGAAGCCGTTCGATATTCATATTATGAAGAAAGAGCGTGTGTGCAATACTTTTGAAGGCAAGTTGATCGACGAAACCCATGTGGAGTTTTTGGGATGCAACTTCGAGTGTGCTCCTGTCACGGGGATCGAAGCAGGCAGCGAGGTGAAGGTGGAAGTCGGTTTCGACAACGTGATTCTTCAGGACAACGAAGAAGACGGTGCACTGACCGGAGAGGTGAAGTTTATCCTTTATAAGGGTGACCATTATCATCTGACTGTGCTTTCGGATTGGGACGAGAATGTGTTTGTAGATACGAACGACGTATGGGACGATGGCGACCGTGTAGGTATCACCATCCCCCCGGACGGTATCAGAGTAATTAAGAACTAATAAAATAAGAGTTAAGAGTGAAAAGATTATCGGTCTTTTTTTCATCACGTAAGAGTTGGACACTCCCTTACATTATCTTTTCGGCGATCTTCGTCGTTATTCCGCTACTCCTTATCGTGGTCTATGCTTTCACCGATGACAGCGGACATCTGACTTTGGAAAACTTTGCGAAGTTTTTTCAGCACCACGAAGCTATCAATACCTTTGTCTATTCCATCGGTATTGCCATTATTACCACCATTGTCTGTATCCTGCTGGGCTATCCGGCAGCATGGATACTGAGCAACGCAAAACTGAACCGGTCGAAAACAATGGTCGTACTGTTTATTCTTCCCATGTGGGTCAACATTCTGGTACGTACGTTGGCTACGGTAGCCTTGTTCGACTTCTTCAGTGTTCCGCTCGGTGAGGGTGCCCTGATATTCGGTATGGTCTATAACTTCATACCATTTATGATTTACCCCATCTACAACACTTTGCAAAAGATGGATCACAGTTATATTGAGGCTGCGCAGGATCTGGGTGCCAATCCCGTTCAGGTCTTTTTTAAGGCCGTGCTTCCGCTTTCCATGCCGGGGGTGATGAGTGGCATCATGATGGTTTTCATGCCTACTATCTCAACCTTTGCCATTGCCGAGTTGTTGACGATGAACAATATCAAACTGTTTGGTACCACAATCCAGGAGAATATCAATAACAGTATGTGGAACTATGGCGCGGCCCTGTCGCTGATTATGTTGCTGCTGATTGCCGCGACCTCTCTGTTCAGCACCGACGACAAAGATAATACGAACGAAGGAGGTGGGCTATGGTAAAGAAGATTCTCGCTCAGACCTATTTGTGGATTCTGCTTTTGCTGCTCTATTCGCCTATCGTGATTATAATGATCTACTCTTTTACCGAGGCAAAAGTGCTGGGCAACTGGACCGGATTCTCCACAAAACTGTATTCGTCACTGTTCACTACCGGCACTCACCATTCGCTGATGAATGCGCTGATCAATACCGTGACCATTGCTTTGATTGCAGCTACGGCTTCCACCCTGCTGGGGAGTATCACCGCTATCGGCATCTTCAACCTGAAGGCACGTTCGCGGAAGGCCATCAGCTTTGTGAACAGCATTCCTATCCTGAATGGGGATATTATTACCGGTATTTCACTGTTTCTGTTGTTTGTGTCGCTGGGGATATCACAGGGATACACGACCGTTGTACTGGCACACATCACTTTCTGTACTCCTTATGTGGTACTCAGCGTGTTGCCCCGTCTCAAGCAAATGAATCCTAATATTTACGAAGCCGCCCTCGATCTGGGAGCGACTCCGATGCAGGCACTCCGCAAAGTGATTGTTCCGGAGATTCGTCCGGGAATGATTAGCGGTTTCATGCTTGCGCTGACACTTTCTATCGATGATTTTGCGGTAACGGTATTTACGATCGGTAACGAAGGTCTCGAGACACTTTCCACCTATATCTATGCCGATGCCCGCAAAGGAGGGCTGACTCCGGAACTGCGTCCGCTTTCGACCATTATTTTCGTGGTGGTGCTGGCCTTGCTGATTGTCATTAACCGGCGTGCCGGAAAAGAGAAAAAGTGATACCTGACGTTGGTCGGCCTCGCCGTTTAAAGCGAGAGACCGCCGGTTTAAACCCCAACTGTCATTGCTTTTAAAGATAGTGTCCGTTGGTTTGAAACCCACGTCCTTTGGGTTTTAAACCAAAATAGAAGAGAATTTACGAGAATCAAGAAATAGTATAAATTGTTAATGAATAAGCTGTTAATAACTCTTTGCCTTGCAGCGTCGTTTATGCTTTCCGGTTGTTACAATTCCGGTGAGCCCCGCGAAAAGGTATTGAAAATTTATAACTGGGCCGATTACATCGGCGACGGAGTGCTGGAAGATTTCCAGGCATATTATAAGGAGCAGACAGGCGAGGATATTCGTATTGTCTATCAAACTTTCGATATCAACGAAATCATGTTGACCAAGATCGAAAAAGGGCACGAAGATTTTGATGTGGTATGCCCTTCGGAATACATCATCGAGCGGATGTTGAAGAAAGACTTGCTGTTGCCCATCGACACCGTTTTTCCCCATTCGCCCGACTACATGAATGACGTGTCTCCTTATATCCGGGAACAGATCGATAAGTTGAGTCAACCCGGACGCGTTGCCAGTCATTATGCCGTGTGTTACATGTGGGGAACGGCCGGGATACTGTATAACAAGGCTTTTGTTCCCGATGCGGATGCCGAAAGTTGGAGTTGCCTTTGGGATCGGAAATATGCCGGCAAGATATTGATGAAAGACAGTTACCGCGATGCGTACGGGACGGCCATCATTTACGCACATGCCCGTGATCTGGCCGGAGGCAAGGTGACAGTAGAGGATCTGATGAACGACTATTCTCCCCGTGCAATGGAGATTGCCGAAAAATACCTCAAGGCGATGAAACCCAATATAGCCGGTTGGGAGGCAGACTTCGGTAAAGAGATGATGACCAAAAATAAAGCATGGCTCAATATGACCTGGAGCGGAGATGCCAAATGGGCCATCGAAGAGGCGGATGCGGTAGGAGTGGACCTGGACTATGTAGTGCCTCGGGAAGGAAGCAACATCTGGTATGACGGCTGGGTGATTCCTAAGTATGCCGGTAATCCGGAAGCTGCCAGCTATTTCATCAACTTTATGTGCCGTCCCGACATTGCTTTGCGGAATATGGAAGCGAGCGGTTATGTAAGTGCTGTGGCTTCGCCTGAAATCATGGAGGCGAAGACAGACACCACCCTGACTTATTATTCGGATTTGAGCTATTTCTTCGGACCGGGAGCAGACAGCCTGCAGATTGACAAGATACAGTACCCGGACCGTAAGGTGGTAGAACGTTGTGCCATGATTCGTGATTTCGGCGATAAGACGAAAGATGTTCTTGAAATCTGGTCGCGCATTAAGGGAGACAATCTGGGAGTGGGCATTACGATCCTGATCTTCGTAGTAGTAGGTTTGATGAGCGGCTGGATGATTTATAAACGGATACAGCGCTATAAACACAAGAAGATGCAGAGGCGCCGGAGCCGTAGGCGGAAGAAACAGAGGTGAGACTAAAGCATCGTCAAAATCTCAATTTTAATAAAAAAAATAAAAGAAAATGATGATTTTGTTTCTCAGTCTGTTGTAAATGTCTATATTTACCGCGTATTAAAGATTTCTGATAGGATGTGTTTTATTTCCAAGGTACTTGTAGAGTAATTTATCTCCTTATTAAGACTTCTCTAAGATAACAAATTTTATTAATTGTATTAATTATTTTTTCAATGAACATTTTTATTGCAGGTATCAGCTATAATCTTAGCAATGCTGATTTAGGAGAATTATTCGAAGAGTTTGGAGAAGTTATTTCAGCCAAAATCGTTATGGACAGAGAAACTGGCCGTTCTAAAGGATTCGGTTTTGTAGAAATGCCTAATGACGAGGAGGGAAATGCTGCCATCGCAGCACTGAACGAAAAAGAAATAGACGGAAAGACACTTGCCGTATCAGTTGCACGTCCGAGAGAAGAAGGCCCGCGTCGTAACAGCAATTACGGTGGTGGTAATCGTGGCGGCTATGGTAACAACCGTGGTGGTGGTTACGGTGGTGGTAATCGTGGCGGCGGCTATGGCGGCGGTCGTGACAGATATTAATCGAACAAGATTACCTGTTTGTCAAAACAGACTTATAGAGGAGATGCCCGGGATTTGTTCCGGGCATCTTTTTTTATGATTTTTGTCGCTACTCCCTTTCCGTGTATATAGATAAATTCTGAAACGAATCAAAAAAAACTACGGAGTATTCGTAGATTATTCGTTTTTATTTTTATCTTTGCATGATATAGAAATGGAGAGTTTATGAAGAATATCAGGCAATTTCATCTCCTAAGTTCAATTCTGGGGGGAGTATTTTTATTTTCTTCCTGTTCGGTCGTTCCCAAGGCCGAAGAGAAAAATCTTTCGGAGCAATGGCCGGTGGTCGCTTCCTATCAATGGGCCGGTCAAGACTCGGTTGTGGTATGTGACCTCAGCTTGCTGAAAGATACGGTTGACTTACCGTTCAGTTTCTTTTTGAAAGACTTTCAAATCATCAAGCTCGATAACCGTGATGAAGCGATGGTCGGAGAAAACAATCTGTGTGTTTCCGAAAATTACATCCTTGTCTACGGTTCTGTTTATGAACTCCATCCCTGCCGGTTATTTACTAAAAAAGGAGAGTTTGTTACCAATATAGGTGCTATCGGGCAAGGGCCGGGAGAGTATCGTGCCGTATACAAAGCGGAGATTGACGAAAAACATAATTGTATCTATCTGATGCCTTTCGCTAACAGCAATGCCATCTATGTTTATGATCTGGCTGGGAAACCGTTGCGTTCCATTCCGTTACATCAGTCGGTCTCCAAGGCTGTATTCAAAGTCGATGCCGATAAACGTGAACTTACGGTGGGGGCACTTCCCTTTACCGGATACCCTTTTGTGGCATGGGTACAGGATTTTGAAGGACATCTGCTCGATTCGGTTCCTGCTGCCAGGCATCTGTCTGTTCTTCCCGATTATAGCAATGAGGTGATGTACGGTGCCAATACGGAAGTATTCGATCTTTATATCAGCACCTTCTTTGAACTGCGTCCCGATACGCTTTATCATTATATCCGTTCGGAAAGCAGGCTGAAGCCCCGCTTCACACTCAACATTGGAGACAGGAAACGTTCGATAACCACATTCTATGAGTTGCCTCAGGCCTATGTCGGCAGATTGATGGTAGAGGAACAAGTGGGTGATGGAATGTGGGAGACGAAATCACCTTCGAACTTTATAGTGGATAAGGCATCGTTGCGCGGAACTTTTTTCCGGGTGATCAATGACTTTGCGGGAGGGATGCCGGATCGGTTGTGGACCCCTTGGTCACTCCGTAACAAACAATATATAAGGCTGGTGGAACCGGGAGTGCTGAAAGCGGAAATAGAGTCTTATCTCTCCTCGACAGATGGTAGGAAGGGGAAGAATAGGAAAAAGTTACAGGAATTGTGTGAGTCGATCGGTGAGGAAGATAATAGTTATGTGATATACGCTAAACAGAAAGGAGTTCAGTAATGAAAAAAGTATTTGGAATATTGTTGTTGGTTTTATTCGTTTGCACTTCGTGTGGCGATAAAAGTGAACCTTCATTTAAAGTGTACGATGAATACTCTAAGGAGAAGAAGGTAGAGAAAAAGAATAATATCGGGAAGGCAACCTATATCTTTTGGATAAACAAAACGGAAGCCAAAAAATTGCGCGGGTTGACTTTCAATATAAAATGTAAAGTGACGATCAACGAGGATGGTAGTATAAAGATTCTCGGGTATGAAAAAGAACAGCCCTATACGGTAACGAAAAGTTTAAAAAAATACTTGAAAACTTTCAGGGTAGACAAGGAGGCTTTGGCAGATGGAAGAGTTAAGGTCGGCGATCAGGTGGTCTTTCTGCGTTATGTCGTGCTGAAGTAGAGCGTTCTCTGTGGGCCATTCCGTAGCCGGGATGATCCAATAAAAAATCCTCCCCAGCGGACCGGAGAGGATTTTATTGTTTTAATCCTATTTACGAATGATAGATACTGCCGATTATTCAGCAGCAGCTTCAGTTGCAGTTTCTTCTGCCGGAGCAGCTTCTTCTGCGGGAGCTTCAGCAGCAGCCTTAGCAGCTTCTTCAGCAGCTTTCTTTTCAGCCAATGCTTTTGCTTTTACTTCGTTTACTTTCTTTTCAGCTTCCAGACGTGCTTTTGCTTCAGCTTTCTTAGCTTCCTCTTCTTTAGCTTTCAGAGCAGACAGACCTGACTGTTTGTTGTTCTTCCAAGCTTCGAATTTAGCTTCAGCTTCAGCTTCACCAAATGCGCCTTTAGCTACACCGCCGAGGAGGTGTTTCTTCATGTAAACGCCTTCACGTGAAAGGATGTTGCGAACTGTGTCTGAAGGTTGTGCACCTACCAGCACCCAGTGCAAGGCACGTTCGAAATTCAAATCTACTGTAGCAGGATTGGTGTTAGGGTTGTAAGTACCAATCTTCTCTGTAAATTTACCATCACGTGGTGCTCTGCTGTCTGCAATAACGATAGAGTAGAAAGCGTAGCTTTTACGTCCATGTCTTTGCAATCTAATTCTTGTTGCCATTTTAAATAAATGTTTTTTTAATGAATGATTTGAATTAATGCTACTAACTCGTAATAGCGGGGGCAAAGATAAGGGTTTTGTTTTGATTGACAAAGACTTCCGGTTCTTTTTTATAATTATCGGGATGTTCGGAGCTTTTTCACTCTGTCCGATTATTCTTCTCTGATTAATTTTAGCATGTACACCAAGGTTTGTTCTTGGGTCAGCAGCCGTTTATCCTTACCTGCGAAACGAGTCTTGATGGTTAGCGTATATTCTCCGGTGGGCAGTGAATCCGGTATCTTGAATTTGAGGATATGCGGTTCGTTCATTTCGAACGGTGGGTCGATGCAGATAACTTCTCCATTTTGGTGGGAGAGTTGGATTGCTTCACAGACAGGTTTGTTTCCGTTCTCTATTTTAATATTACATCCGGTAACTAAAACCATTCCACCCGGAGTGATTTTTCCGTCTATTTGTCCTGTTGTCAGATCGGTTACCAGACCGATATGCGGAGTTGCTTTTTCTTTAATCATTGTTTTGCTTGTAGTTTTTAAGGGGCTTGATTATGGGGGCAAAAGTACACATAAAGAGAGTTGTCCGGTAGAAAAGACGATAGATGGTTTAATAGATTATTGGTTTAAAACACGTTATTTGAGGCTATATACGGACTTTCCCGCTTTGAGGTTGGTTCTCTTCTCGCACAAATAGCATATATTTGCTGTCATTCATTTATTGTACTTCTTATATGCGATATTGTATTTTGATATTTGGGTTTATTCTACTCTTTTTTTTGCCTGTCGGATGTAAACAATCATCCACAGTGACACCACTTTCTTTTAAAGAGTGGATGACCCATCATCCCGGGGAGTGTATCGAACATTATATGGGGCTGCACGATTCGCTTTTCGAAGCGGGACGTTATGATATGCTCACGGACATTTACAGCGGGATGTTTCTCTATATGCCTTCCGATCCGGATGGTAATCCGGATACACTTCGCAGACAATTATTGCGTATCATGCCGTTGTACAATCAAGTTTTATCAAAAACAGGAGCTTATGAAGCTGCCGTACAGTTGCTCGACAGTATTCGTCTTTCCGGACACCCGTTTCTGACGGGATATTGTGCTTATCCTCTTTGGGCTTTCGAAGCGCAGAACAGTTTGATGACGGATGATAATAGACGCACAGAGGCATTGGCCGATTCTTTTGCCGTGCTATTGCCACCGGACGATCAGTCGGTCGTCATGCTGTGTTGCCACATGGTTTCGTGGGCTTACCACTTCAGCAGTGCTCGCCCGAATGTAGCGTGCCGGATGCAGGAACGGGCTGTAGAGGCTTATCGGTGGGGAAACCCAAGATGTGGGAGCCATATTGGCACGGTTGGGATACTATTACAGGCGCGAAGGGCGATATGTAAAAGCTGTTGATCTGTCCCTCGCAGCTGTTGAATGGTATGATAAACATCCCGGTATTGCTACGGATGGCATGATACGAGCCTATGCCGATCTTGCTGCCTTATATTCTACCCTTGCCCTCACCGAGAAAGCTTTGGAGATCAATGCGAGAGTGATTCGGATGGCTGCCCGTGAAGACAGCATGGCGCTGTGCGGGGCCTATCGTGTGCGTTCTTCTTTTTTTATGGATCTGGAACAGGTTGATTCGGCTGCTTTTTATCTGGGTAAAGAGAGAGAAGTGGCGCAACGGATGGGAGAGAGAAGTTTAAAGACGTGGCGCAGAGACCGGGCTAAATATTGGTTACAGATGTGTCCCGACTCCAATGCGGCGGCACTGCGTGATATGGAAGCTATTTTTGCCGACAGTGCCGGTGTACGCCCTGCCACCCATTCAGGCACCCGATACTGGCTGGGATTGG
>ENA-OOYX01001462-OOYX01001462.1-human-gut-metagenome-genome-assembly--contig:-NODE-1462-length-10130-cov-2.585409_pt1 | contig 10130 bp, 8 predicted proteins | sample MGYA00241182_ERZ501387 | MGnify/ENA primary metagenome ERZ501387 (study PRJEB25962, sample SAMEA2042740) | human gut metagenome | biome: human gut; feature: human-associated habitat; material: faeces...
GCTTCTGCCGCACACGGAACTCGTGGTGACGCCGCACCTTGGAGAGATGAGCCGGCTGACGGGGGATTCGGTGGCGTATCTGCAGAATCATCTGATTGAGGCGGCGGATGAATTCGCAAGACAGTATAATGTGATCTGCGTCTTGAAGGACGAACACACGGCTACCGCGATTCCGTACAGCCAGACATGGCTGAATGTATCCGGCAATGCCGGGCTTGCAACGGCGGGAAGCGGGGATGTCTTAAGCGGTATCATCGGCGGACTGATGGCGCAGGGAATCCGTGTGGAGCAGGCGGCGCCGCTCGGCGTCTACCTGCACGGAAAGGCGGGCGAAGCGGCAGGTGCGCGGCGCTCCATGCGCGGCATGACGGCATCGGACATTCATGACGGAATGTGCGAGATCCTGGCCGGACTGGAACAGACGCAGTCACAGCCGGGAAAAGATGGCATATCATAGTGTTGGGAAAATAAAAACAAAATGGAATACACCCGTGAAAAATGGCAATACTATCCGTAAAAGATCCAGAGAGAAATGGAGTGGAAAGTATGGTAATTCGACGTGGGGATATCTTTTATGCAGACTTGCGACCGGTGGTCGGCTCGGAACAGGGCGGTGTGCGGCCGGTGCTCATCATACAGAACGATGTTGGAAACAGACACAGTCCGACGGTCATCTGCGCGGCAATCACATCGCAGATGAATAAAGCAAAGCTTCCAACACATGTGGAGCTTGACAGCCAGAAATATGCGCTGGTCAAGGATTCCGTGGTGCTGTTGGAACAACTGCGGACGATCGATAAGACGAGACTGAAAGATAAAGTGTGCCATCTGGATCACCAGATCCTTGTGAAAATAGACAAGGCGCTGGAGATCAGTCTGGAACTCTATACATAACTTGACTATTATGCGCGAAAATGTTATGATTTCTGATGTTTTAGTGTGTAATACCGGAGACACGAAAGAAAGGATACTATATGGATGATGGTTGCAGCCCCACTGTGGGCATCCTCATTTTTGCAGGATTTGTCATATTAGATTTTGTGGTTTTTGGCTTTATCGCCGCCATGCAGAATTTGAATGAGGCTGCCATAGAACGTCTGGCGGGAGAGGAAGACCGCGGTGCGAGACTTCTGCGGCGCTATACGGATAAGAATGAACGATATACGCATGTCTGCGAACTGGTGGTTTTAATCGTGCATATGCTGCTCGGTTTTCTGGAGGTACCGCTCTGGCGCGCGTATTTTCTGCCGGAAGATGCGGGAAGCGTCATGTCGGTACTTGTGGATGTCCTCATTTTTGTGATCCTGATTCTCATTGTGCTGGTGTTTGGAATCTACACGCCGCAGAAAGTGGCGTCCAGAAAGCCGGAAGCCTGGGCACTGCGTCTGGCGGGACCGGTACATGTGGTGGAGCTTCTTTTTTACCCGATCATATTCCTGACGGACGGTTTAGCCAACCTTCTGGCGCGCGTGTTCGGCGTTGATCCGTTAAGCGATACGGATGATGTGACGGAGGAAGAGATTATCTCCATGGTAAACGAGGGTCACGAGCAGGGTGTGCTCCTTGCAAGCGAGGCGGAGATGATTCATAACATCTTTGAGTTTGGCGACAAGGAAGCCAAGGATATCATGACGCACCGCAAGAATATCTGTGCGCTCGACGGAACCAGAACGTTTCGACAGGCCCTGGAGTTCATCAAGGAGAACAACTATTCCAGATTCCCGGTGTTTCTGGACGACATCGATAACATTATCGGTGTCCTACATATCAAGGAGGCTCTGGAACTGAGCCTGGATGCGGCGGTTTATGACACGCCGGTCTCTAAGATCAAGGGTCTGATCCGCGAGGTGGACTTCATCCCCGAGACGCGCAACATCAATTCCCTGTTTGCCATGATGCAGGCAGCCAAAAGTCATCTGGTGATCGTGGTGGATGAGTACGGACAGACGGCAGGCATTGTTGCGATGGAAGACATTCTGGAAGAGATTGTTGGAAACATCGAGGACGAGCACGACGAGGAGACGAACATGGTCGAACTGCAGCCGGATGGAAGCTATCTGATGAGCGGTATGGCTCCGTTTGACGAGGTTGTGGAAGTGCTGGGAATTCCGCTGGATGAAGAGGACGATTTCGAGACGTTAAACGGTTTTTTGATCTCACTGATCGATAAGATTCCCAGCGACGACGAGGTGTTTTCAACAACCGCATACGGGTATCTGTTTGAGATCCTTTCTGTAGAGAACAAGATGATCCAGAAGGTACACGTGATCAAACTTCCGGAGGAGAAGGCTTCGGAAGTCGAACTGGCAGACGGGACTTGCCAGAATGAAGAATAAATGTTAAAATAATAAACCGGATTTCAACAGAAAAGAGGAAAAAACATGTCAGGACATTCAAAATTTGCCAACATTAAGCACAAGAAAGAAAAAAATGATGCGGCAAAGGGAAAGATTTTTACCATTATCGGAAGAGAGATTGCTGTTGCAGTAAAAGAGGGCGGTCCTGACCCTGCCAACAACTTCAAGCTGGCACAGGTCATCGCCAAGGCAAGATCCAACAATATGCCGAACGATACGATCGAGCGCGGTATCAAGAAGGCTGCTGGAGACGGCAACTCGGTCAATTACGAATTCTGTACTTATGAAGGCTACGGTCCGAGCGGAACCGCCATCATCGTAAAGTGCCTGACGGACAATAAGAACCGTACGGCTGCGAATGTGCGCAACGCGTTTACAAAGGGACACGGCAGTATCGGTACACAGGGCTGTGTATCTTATATGTTTGATGAGAAGGGACAGATCATTGTCGCAAAGGAAGATTACGAGGGAGATGCGGATGAGCTGATGATGCAGGCTCTTGACGCAGGAGCTGAGGATTTTTCCGAGGAGGAAGACAGCTACGAGATCCTTACAGCGCCGGACGATTTTGAGGATGTCCGCAGAGCGTTGGAGGATGCAGGTATTCCGATGGCAGAAGCTTCTGTGACCATGCTTCCGCAGAACTATGTGGAGCTGACAGCGGAGGAGGATCTGATCAACATCAACCGTATTCTGGATCTTCTGGATGCAGATGATGATGTGCAGGAAGTATTTCACAACTGGGATGAATAATAAATTTACAAAAAGAGGGCAGACCATAACAGATGGTTTGTCCTTTTTTTGTAAAACGCTGGAATTGTAGGGTGAAATGGTATATCATAATATTATATATGCTTTCTGCGAAAAACAGGATGTTTCCGATACAAGGAGGTTTTTATGAAAAAAATACTTTTTGCAGCTTCTGAGTGCGTTCCGTTTATCAAGACCGGGGGACTTGCGGACGTCTGCGGCGCGCTTCCCAAGGAATTTGACAAGGAAGAGTGGGATGTGCGGGTGGTTATTCCGAATTATAGCTGTATTCCGGAAAAATACCGCAGCCAGTTTGAGTATGTGACGCATTTTTATATGAGCGCCGGGACTTATATCCAGGACAAGTACGTCGGGGTTCTTCAGTATGTGCTTGATGGCATCACCTACTATTTTATCGATAATCAGGAATACTTTAACTGCATCGTGCCTTATGGGGACATCCGGTTTGACATTGAGAAGTTCTGTTTTTTTGACAAGGCGGTACTCTCCATTTTAAAACAGATCAATTTCCGGCCGGATCTGATTCACTGTCACGACTGGGAGACGGGACTGATTCCGGTTTATCTGAAAAATGAGTTCCAGGCGGACTCCTTTTACTGGGGCATCAAGTCGGTCATCACGATCCACAACTTAAAGTTCCAGGGAATCTGGGACATGAAGACAATGCAGGGACTGACCGGTTTCTCGGCGGATCTGTTTACGCCGGATAAGCTGGAGTTCCAGAAGGACGCCAACATGTTAAAGGGTGGACTGGTGTATGCGGATTACATCACGACCGTCAGCGATTCCTATGCGAATGAGATTCAGACGGAGTATTACGGGGAAGGGTTAAACGGTCTGCTCTCGGCAAGACATTACGACATGCAGGGAATTGTAAACGGAATCGACTATACGGTTTACAATCCGAAGACGGATCCAAAGATCTATGTCAATTACGATGCCGCGGATTTCCGCAAGAAAAAGCCGTCCAATAAGATGAAGCTGCAGGAGGAACTGGGACTTGCCGTCGACAAGAAAAAATACATGATCGGCCTGATCTCAAGACTGACGGACCAGAAGGGACTCGATCTCATCAATTACGCGATCGACCGCATTGTGGACGACTATACGCAGTTCGTGGTCATCGGAACCGGTGATCCGCAGTACGAGAATATGTTCCGCCACTATGCATGGAAGTACGGCGACCGTGTCTCGGCGAATATCTGCTACTCGGACGAACTTGCCCACAAGCTGTACGCGGCTGCGGACGCGTTCTTAATGCCGTCGCGGTTTGAACCGTGTGGACTGACGCAGTTAATCTCTTTCCGTTACGGCACGGTGCCGATCGTGCGGGAGACGGGCGGACTCCGGGATACCGTAAAGCCGTACAATGAGTACGAGAACACCGGAGACGGATTCTCGTTTGCAAACTATAACGGAGACGAGATGTTAGGCGTGATCAACTACTCCAAACATATCTATTTTGACCGCAAGAAGCAGTGGAACCAGATGATTGACCGCGGAATGGCAAACGACTATTCCTGGAACAATTCCAAGGGACGCTATGAGGGATTGTACCGCTATCTTCTGGGAGAAGTGTAGCGTGAGCTGACATAATATGACGCTGGGTGATACATACTAAGCAGGGTGCAATTTTGCACCCTGCTTTTTTATGCAATTAGTAAAAAGAGAAGACCGAAGGAGAGGGAGAAACTATGTCAGAAAAACAGGAACAGAAAAATGAGGACATCCGGGAATTCGGACAGGTTGCGTTAAATAACAACCGGGAGAACAACCGGATCTCACTTTTAACGATTATAGGAGAGATTGAGGGACACGATTGTCTGCCGGCGACGACTAAGACAACCAAGTACGAACACGTGCTTCCGAAGCTGGCGGAGATGGAGGACAACCGGGATACGGAAGGAATCCTGCTGCTCTTAAATACAGTCGGCGGCGACGTTGAGAGCGGACTCGCCATTGCAGAGATGATTGCGTCGATCAGCAAACCGACGGTATCGCTCGTGCTCGGAGGAAGCCATTCGATCGGCGTACCGCTCGCTGTCTCCACGGATTACTCGTTTATTGTCCCGTCGGGCACCATGGTGATTCATCCCGTGCGCATGAGCGGAACTGTCATAGGAGCCAAGCCGACCTACGATTATTTTAAACAGATGCAGAACCGGATTTTAACCTTTATCGCGTCGCATTCAAAGGCGGGGGAAGAGCGTCTGGAGGAACTGATGATGAACACTGGAATGCTGACAAAAGACCTTGGAACCATTTTAGTCGGGGAGGAAGCGGTTCGGGAAGGGCTGATCGATGCCGTGGGCGGAATCGATGCCGCGTTTTTAAAACTGCATGCGATGATTGATGCCGCAAAGGGAAAAAATTATTAAGAAACCTTTTAATGACAACCGCCCTCAAATATGTTAAAATTGGTCATGTATGTATAAGTTTGACAGATTTTTACGAATCGGATAAGGAGGCTGCCATGTCATTATTACAGGCGATCTTGATGGGCATTATACAGGGACTGACCGAGTTTTTGCCGGTGAGCAGTTCCGGGCATCTGGCACTTTTTAAAATACTGTTTGATGTCAATACCGACACGGGAATTTTATATGATGTACTGCTTCACGTCGGTACATTGATTGCAATCTCCCTGGTATACTACCGGGACATCTTAAAACTGGTGGTAGATGGATGCTGCATCATCCGCGACGCCGGATACAATGTGATTGTCTTCTTCCGGAATAAGACCGGCAAAGAGCAGATGGCGTATCGGCGCGTGATCAACAGCAGCTACCGCAAATTTGCCATGCTGATTATCGTATCGACAATACCGACTGGAATTATCGGCTATTTCTGCAAGGATGTCGTGGAGATGGCTTCCGAGATTCTGATTGTTCCAGGCATCTGCCTTATCGCAACGGCAGTGCTGCTTTTGATCGCGGATCACTGCAAGGACGGCGACAAACTTCCGAAGAACGTCACCTACACGGATGCGTTTTCTGTCGGAATCGCACAGGGAATCGCAACGCTTCCGGGACTTTCACGCTCCGGTACGACGATTACCGCCTGCCTGCTTGCGGGTTATCAGCGCAATTTTGCCGTGAAATACTCGTTTTTGATGTCGATACCGGCGATTCTTGGCGCGCTTGTTCTCGAATTAAAAGATGCCACAGACCTGGCGGTGTCGGGAACGGAGGTTGTCTACTATGTGATCGGTATGGCGGTCGCGGCGGTTGTGGGATATGTCTGCATTAAGACGATGCTTGTCATCGTCCGCAAAAAGAAGTTCACCGTTTTTGCCATCTACTGTCTGCTCGTTGGCGCATTGTCCATCGGCGGGTATTTTTATCTGGCATAACGGTTTTGGAGGTTAGTAAGTTTTGGCAACAGGGAATAAAAAGAGTACATCTGGGAAACGAAAGGCACAGACAAGCCGGAAGGGAAGTACAGGACGGAAGAAAAAGACGGCTGCACAGCAGCAGGAGGATTTTACCAGGGAGGTCATTCTCTGGATCATTGTAGCGGTATCTATTTTATTATTTATCAGTAATTTCGGAATCGGGGGAACCATCGGCAATGCAGTGAGCCGGTTCTTTTTTGGCGTCATGGGACTGATCGCGTATGTGTTCCCGGTGCTTCTTCTTGTCGGTACTTTTTTTGCCGTGTCGAACAGGGGCAACCGGGTGGCAACCGTAAAGCTTGTGGCAATGATTCTGTTCGATCTGTTCTTATGTATGCTGATCGAACTGCTGACCAAAGGGTCTGCGGTTGACGGTGCCGCTGCGGCATACAGCTACAGTTTTGAGCACCGGACGGGAGGCGGCTTCATCGGCGGACTTCTGGCATGGATTTTCTGCCCGAATTTCGGTCTGGCTGGTTCTTATGTGATCGATGCGATCATGTTAATCATATCGCTGGTGTTAATTACAGAGCGCTCTGCGCTCCGCGGAATGCAAAAAGGCGGGAAAAAGGTCTACGAATCCGCGCGCAGCGGAAATGAACGCCATAAGGAACGCGTGAGAATCCAGCGGGAAGAGCGGGAGCAGCGCAGAGAGGAACAGGCATTAAGGCGGATGGATCGCAAGGTGGAAGGGGTTGCCATTGACACCCGGGTGCTGCCGCGGCAGAATGTCATTGAACATTCCGATGAGATCAGTGAACTGAATGCGGAGGATTATCTGGAGATGCCGGAGGTACGGGAAGAAAAGATTGTGCCTCTCACGTCGGACGGCGGATATCCGCCTGCAGAGAATCTGACGCCGTCGGCGTTCTCAGACGAAGTGCTTGCGGCTGTGACACCGGAGGCTTCACAGAACATATCTGCATGGACTCCGGAAACGGAGACTGCACAGGGAGCATCCTGGAATACTGCGCCGGCGGAAGCATCGTGGGATGTGGCAACAGAGCCGGAAGATCCATGGAGCACTACAGCCTCGCAGGAACAGAAAGATCCGTGGAGCAGCGCAGCCGAACCGGAAGATCCGTGGAGCACTGCATCTGCGCAGGAACAGAAAGAATCATGGGGCAGTGCGGCCGGACCAGAAAACGCATGGGAGGCGGCTGCGCCGAAAGTACAGCTGAAAGAGCCGTATCGCCCGCAGAGACAAAGGCTGTGTCCGGCATCGGGGAAAATGCCGGACATACCACATCTGCACCTGCGGCATCCGGTGAAAGTGTGTCGGCGGAGCAGATGCCTCCGGAGCGTCCGTATGTGTTCCCTCCGGCAGATCTTCTGACAAAGGCGGCAAACAAAGCCGGGGATTCCAGACAGCATCTGCAGGAGACGGCGATGAAGCTGCAGCAGACCTTAAAGAATTTCGGCGTGAATGTCACGATTACCAACATCAGCTGCGGTCCTGCCGTGACGCGCTATGAACTGCAGCCGGAGATGGGAGTAAAGGTCAGCAAGATTGTCAATCTGGCCGACGACATCAAGCTGAATCTGGCAGCGGCGGATATTCGTATCGAGGCACCGATCCCCGGAAAGGCGGCGATCGGTATTGAGGTTCCGAACAAAGAAAACGTCATGGTTTCTTTTAGAGAACTGGTAGAGTCGGAAGAATTTAAAAAGCATCCGTCAAAGATTTCTTTCGGCGTCGGAAAGGACATCGGCGGAAAGGTGACGGTGGCGGACATTGCCAAGATGCCGCATCTTCTGATTGCCGGTGCGACGGGTTCCGGTAAGTCCGTATGTATCAACACGATTATCATGAGCATCCTCTACAAGGCGAACCCCAAAGAGGTCAAGCTGATTATGATTGATCCGAAGGTTGTGGAACTGAGTGTCTATAACGGCATCCCGCACCTGATGATACCGGTGGTCACCGATCCGAAAAAAGCGGCGGGTGCACTGCACTGGGCGGTGGATGAGATGACAGACCGTTATCAGAAGTTCGCCAATGCCTCGGTGAGAGACTTAAAGGGCTACAATGCGAAGATCGAATCCCTGCCGACGATCGAGGGCGATCCGAAGCCGGAAAAGTTGCCGCAGATTGTGATTATCGTGGACGAGCTGGCGGATCTTATGATGGTATCGCCGGGCGAAGTCGAGGAATCCATCTGCCGTCTGGCACAGCTCGCAAGAGCGTGCGGCATTCATTTGATCATTGCGACACAGCGTCCGTCGGTCAATGTCATTACCGGTCTGATCAAGGCGAATATGCCGAGCCGTATCGCCTTTGCCGTGACTTCGGGCGTGGATTCGAGAACCATTCTGGATATGAACGGCGCCGAGAAGCTCCTCGGCAAGGGAGACATGCTGTTCAGCCCGCAGGGAATTCCAAAGCCGGTGCGTGTGCAGGGCGCATTTGTATCGGATGAGGAAGTATCTGCCGTTGTAGGGTTTATCAAGGAACAGAATGGTCAGGTGACCTACAGTGCGGAGATGGAGGAGAAGCTGAGCAACATGGAATCCGCCAACACCACCGTAGCGATCGATTCCAGCGCGGATGCAGGGGACGGCAGGGACGTTTATTTTGCAGATGCGGCGCGCCTTCTCATGGAGAAGGAAAAAGGTTCCATCGGCATGCTTCAGCGGTATTTTAAAATCGGTTTTAACCGTGCAGCCCGCATTATGGATCAACTGGAGGAAGCGGGTATCGTAGGTCCTGAGGAAGGCACAAAGCCGCGGCGGGTTTTAATGTCGCCCGAGCAGTTTGAGCAGTACGAAGAGGAATATCTGTAACAGGATTCATATAAAACATACAAAGCCGCTCTGGCGGCGGAATGGAGGAGACATTATGAAAAGTGATATTGAAATTGCACAGGAAGCCCAGATGGTACATATTCGCGAGGTGGCTGCAAAGCTTGACATCCCGGAGGATGATCTGGAATTGTACGGAAAGTACAAGGCAAAGCTTTCGGACGAGCTGATCCGTCGGGTTTCCGACAGAAAAGACGGGAAACTGATTCTTGTGACCGCAATCAATCCAACGCCGGCGGGAGAGGGAAAGACCACCACGAGCGTCGGCCTCGGCGAGGCATTCGGCAGACTTGGGAAAAGGGCGGTCATCGCGTTAAGAGAGCCGTCCCTTGGACCGTGTTTTGGAATCAAGGGAGGTGCAGCCGGCGGCGGATACGCGCAGGTTGTGCCGATGGAGGATCTGAATCTGCACTTTACCGGTGATTTCCATGCAATTACCTCCGCCAACAATCTCCTGGCGGCTCTTCTGGACAACCATATCCAGCAGGGCAATGAGCTTGGAATTGATCCGCGGCAGATCGTCTGGAAACGCTGCATGGATATGAACGACCGTGTCCTCCGTAACATTGTCGTCGGTCTGGGAAGCAAGATGGACGGAATGGTAAGAGAAGATCACTTTGTCATCACGGTTGCGTCGGAGATTATGGCTATTCTTTGTCTGGCTGACGATATGCATGACTTAAAGCGCCGGCTCGGACGGATTATCGTCGCATATACGTTTGACGGAAAGCCGGTGACCGCGGACGATCTGAAAGCGACCGGCGCGATGGCGGCACTGTTAAAGGACGCGCTAAAGCCGAACCTGA
>ENA-OOYX01001466-OOYX01001466.1-human-gut-metagenome-genome-assembly--contig:-NODE-1466-length-10105-cov-2.343284_pt1 | contig 10105 bp, 9 predicted proteins | sample MGYA00241182_ERZ501387 | MGnify/ENA primary metagenome ERZ501387 (study PRJEB25962, sample SAMEA2042740) | human gut metagenome | biome: human gut; feature: human-associated habitat; material: faeces...
GGCTTGTGAGTTTAAGGAGTCCAAAAGAAAAACAAGCGGCTGCGAAAGGAGTCCCCCAAATGAAAATTGATTTTAACAGACAGATAAACAGAAAAAATACAGACTGCTCTAAATGGGACGGCCAGGGAGGAGATTATATCCCGCTGTGGGTTGCGGATATGGACTTTCCTGTGGCAGAGCCTGTTTTAGAAGCACTGAAAAAACGCCTGGAACATCCATTTTTCGGATATACATTTCCCGGAGAAAGTGTTTATCAGGCAGTTATTTCCTATTATAAGAGAAGATATGATTTTGATGTAAAAAAAGAATGGATCCTGTTTAACCATGGAGTTAATACAGGAAATAATATTGCTGCCAGAGCTTTAGGCGGCACCATTATGGTGGCAACTCCTATGTATCCCCATATTAACCAGAAATTGCCCCAGGAAGCGGGAAAGCCGGTGATCCGTGTACCTTTAAAACAGGAAAACGGGCTGTATACCTTTGATTTTGAGGCAATGGAAAAAGCGGTTACACAGGATGTGACCACCTTTGTGCTGTGTAATCCTCATAATCCGGTAGGTCGTGTATTTACCGGAAAGGAACTTGAGGAGTTATTTGCATTTGCTGCCAGACATGACATTGTGGTGGTTGCAGATGAGATACACAGTGACCTGATCCTGGAAGGAGAACATATTCCTGCGATTACCTTAAATGAAGCAGCCAGACAGAGAGTGATCCTTCATCATTCTGCAAGCAAGACCTATAACATACCCGGTCTTCCGGTGGCATTTGCCATTATCCCAAATGAAAAGTTAAGACATAAATACGAAGAAGTAGCAGCAACGATGCATGCGCCTTTTGATACTCTTTCTTTTGTTGCCCTTGAGGCAGCTTTTACAAAAGGGGAAGAATGGCGGCAGGAACTGTTAGAATACCTGAGGGAAAATAAAAAATGGCTGGACGAACGGATCAGCCGGATCCCGGGGCTTTCTATCTGCCACAGTGAAGGTACTTATTTAGGTTGGATCGATGCCAGAGAAACCGGATTAAGTGATCCTGCCGGCTTTTTTATGAAAGAAGCAGGTGTGAAATTTAATGACGGAGAGTCTTTTTCTGCTCCCGGTTTTATCCGTGTGAATTTCGCCTGCCCCAGAGCGTATCTGGAGGAGGCGTTTGATAAAGTTGAGAAAGCTTTGGGTAATTGGAAAAAACAGGAAAAAGTTTATTAAAAGTTTGGGCTGCTGTTGGGCGGCAGAATGGAGTTTTTTATGAAGATAACAAAAGTTGATATTTACATGCTGGATGCTACTGCCCAGAGAGCCAGCAGACGTCCCATCTGCTGCCGGGTATGGACAGATGAAGGTTTCTATGGTGACGGTGAAGCGGGGATCGCTTTTGATTACGCAGCACCTGCGGGGATCGGCATGCTCCAGGATATCTCCCGTCTGGTCATCGGAAAAGATCCTATGCGTACAGATGAGCTGTGGGAGAGAATGTTTAAAGTAAGCTTCTGGGGCCAGGGCGGCGGCCCGGTTGTTTTTGCAGCTATCAGCGCCATTGACATTGCCTTAATGGATATCAAGGGAAAAGTATTAAATGTTCCTGTTTATGAATTATTAGGCGGAAAGGTAAATGACAGCATCCGCTGCTATGCGTCACAGCTTCAGTTTGGCTGGAATGAAGATGTAGGGCCAAGAGGTACCGCAAAAGAATACGCAGATATCTGTAAATATGCAATGGAAGACGGATATGATGCGGTAAAGCTGGATTTTACTCTTTATGACCGGGATAAGAAAGATATTCCAAACCGTGACTGTGAAGGTTTTGTCTCTACTGATTTTTATAATATGGTAGAAGAACGTATTGTTGCGATCCGCGAAGCCTGCGGCAATGTTGATATTATCATGGAAAATCATGGGCGTACCGATGTTACTTCCGGTATTAAATTAGGAGAGCTTTGCGATAAATATAATTTTTACGCCTTAGAAGAGCCCTGTACGCCCCTCCGCCCGGAATTCCAGAAGCTGATCCGTGAAAAGGTCCGCACTCCTTTGGCATCTGGGGAACGTTTATATACCAGATGGCAGTTCCTTAATTACTTTAAAGATAACTCTATCCAGTTAGTTCAGCCGGATGCCTGCAACTGCGGCGGTATTTCAGAGTGCAGAAAGATCTGTACCATGGCAGAAGCTTTTGACGTAAAGGCGCAGATCCACTGTGCAGGCGGTCCAATTTCCACAGCAGCTGCTTTACAGCTGACAGCCGCTACTACCAATTTTGCGATTTATGAACATCATTTTCGTTCCACACAGCCTGCTATTGCCCGTCTTGGCAAGTATGATTATCAGCCTGTAAATGGAAAATTCTATGTATCAGACAGACCGGGTATCGGACAGGAACTTTCAGAAGCAGCCATTGCAGAGGCACTTGTTCATGTAACCGTTGATGAACCATAAACGGAGAGGAGAACTATACTGTGAAGAAAAAAATACAGATCCCCCACATTTTTGTTATACTGGTATGAATTGCTATGTTCTTTGCTGTACTTTCGTGGATTATGCCTGCAGGAGCTTATGACCGGGTATTAGATCCCAATACAGGAAGAAATATTGTTGATCCTAACAGCTTTCATTATCTTCCAAAAACCCCGATTACATTTATCCAGTTTATATCTGCTTACTCTGGAGGTTTTACCAATGCTGCCAGCATGATCTTTATGACTCTTGTAGTAGGTGGAACCTTCGGCATTATCAATGAACTTGGCATTATCCCGGCTGCTTTTGCCATCATCCTTAAAAAATTTGATAAGAACCGGGAAATGGCGATCCCGTTCCTCATTCTTGTTTTTGGACTTTTTGAGTCCTTTATGGGGGCTCCGGAGCTTTGTATCATCTTCCTTCCCATGATACTGCCGCTGGTACTGGATCTTGGTTTTGATACCATGACTGCCCTTGCTATCGTTATCTGCGGAAACTGCGTTGGCTATAGTACGGGTATGGGAAATCCGTTTACTACTATTATCGGCCAGAAAATCTGCCAGCTTCCTCTTTATTCTGCTATGTGGTATCGTGCCATCTGCTTCTTCCTTTTTTACGGGATCACTGTATGGTATATTTTAAGATATGCGAAGAAAATACGCAAAAATCCTATACTCAGTGCTACCTACGAAGAAGATGAGATACGCAGAAAAGAGAATATGCAGATGACTCAGAATGCAACTTTAAGCGCTAAAAACAAAGTGGTATGTGTCTATGTTGTTGTCTGCTTTTTCTTTAATATTTTCGGTGTGATCAAGCTTGGCTGGGATATTGCTGAAATGACAGGTCTGTTCCTGGTAATGAGTACAGGTGCCGGCGTTCTCTCCGGCCACAGTCTTACTGATACCTGTAAAATGTTCATGAATGGTGCAAGAGATATTCTTCAGGGAGCCCTTGTTATGTGTTTTGCACGTACCATTGCCCTTCTTATGACAACCAGCAATACACTTGACGTATTTGTTTATGGAATTTCAAAGATTGCAGGCGCTTTTCCTCCTACTCTGGCTATTGTGGGTATCTTTATTGCCGGCATGCTGCTTAATTTCCCGATCAACAGCGGTTCCGGCCAGATGACAGCTACCATGCCTATCATGTCTCCACTGGCAGATATCCTTCATGTTTCCAAGCAGGGCGCTGTCCTTGCCACACAGTTTGGTGATGGCTGGTCCAATACTATTTATCCTACCAATGCTTCTTACATGGCAACGATGGCAGTTGCCAAAGTAAACTGGGTAGACTGGCTGAAATTCCAGTTTCCACTGCATTGTATCTGGACTGTTGTAAGTGTCATTATGCTGATCATTGCCCAGACAATTAATATAGGACCGTTTTAAAATCTGCTGGACAATCCTTAGCCCATCCCTTAAAATGAAAGCAGTATGAGATTTTTGGTTTGACGGAAATTGAAGGAGCTTAGGATGAGGGAAGAAGATGTACTGCAGGTTTTAGGTGGAAGTTTCTTTAATAGTGTCCTGGTGGATATAGAAAAGAATACATATACGCGGATGAATTTTGCACCGTGGTTGTTAAAAATCAGTCAGACTGGTATGTATACCGGGCTGGCTGATTTTATTATAGGCTTTAGCCGGTTGAGGACATTGGAGTTTTTCGTGTTCCGAAAAATGGAAATGTCCGAAACAAAAAACCACCCGCTATGCGGGTGGAGCCAACAATGTTATACAAAAAATCACCTTTCCGTTAGAATAGAGTTGTTCAGGCTACTATGCTAAATGAAAGGAAAGGTGATCTTTTGGCAAATAAAACAAATGATATGGCACATACAAAATGGCTATGTAAATACCATATAGTATTTACTCCCAAATATCGAAGAAAGGTAATATACAATCAATACAGAAAAGATTTACGGGACATAATAAAAACTTTATGTGGATACAAGGGGGTAGAAATAATAGAAGGAAAATTAATACCAGATCATGTTCATATACTGGTAAGTATTCCACCTAAATACAGTATATCACAGTTTATGGGGTATTTAAAAGGAAAAAGTGCATTAATGATGTTTGATAGACATGCAAATCTGAAATATAAATACGGAAATAGACATTTCTGGGCAGAAGGATATTACGTGAGTACAGTAGGCTTAAATGAGGCGGCAATAAAAAAGTATATACAAGAACAAGAGAAACATGATATAGCGCTGGATAAATTAAGCGTGAAAGAATATGAAGACCCCTTTAGGGGGTAGCCAGTAGTACAAACACCCTTTTAAGGGTAGCAACGAGTCAAGGGCATAATAGCTTGAACGAAAAGTGAAAGCCAGCGTCTTTAGGCGCTGGCCGGTAACAAAGGCTTATAGCCGCTGAGTAAACCACCCGTTAGACGGGTGGTATTGATTGTCTGTAATTCTGCAGTGGAAGAGTATAAGGAGAGTTTAAAGAAAGATCTGTCTCTGGAAAGTATAGAAACATTTTTAACAGCCGAGATCCGGAAGAACGGGATGAAGAGAACAGTATCACCTATGAGGCAGAGGTAGACGGGAAGAGAATATTGTAGATATGATGGGCGGAAATATAAAGGTGAAAAGTGAGCTGGGAAAAGGCTCTGAGATCACTATTGGCTTGCGTTTTAAGACTACTTCTGCAACAAAGAACCGGGGCGTGATCCAGGAATTAAACGGTTTTCGGGCACTGGTGGCAGATGATAATATGGACAGCTGCGTCAGCGTGGAAAAGATGTTGCGGACGATCGGGTTGCGGCCTGAGTGGACGACTTCCGGAAAGGAGGCAGTTTTCAGGGCAAAATATGCTACTGAGCAGAATGATCCGTTCCATGTATACATTATTGACTGGCTGATGCCGGATATGAATGGCGTGGAGGTAGTACGACGGATCCGAAGTGAGATTGGAGATGAGGTGCCCATCATTATTCTGACTGCTTATGACTGGTCGGATATTGAGGATGAGGCAAGAGAAGCAGGTGTTACGGCATTTTGTGCCAAGCCGTTGTTTTTATCGGAACTTTATGATGTGCTGCAAAATTCCAGCAAGGCAGGCGGTATTGGCGGAAATGAGATCATTGCGCCGGATACTTTTAAGGGCAGGAAGGTACTTCTGGTAGAAGATGTGGAACTGAACCGTGAGATCGCAGAAACCATCTTGCAGGAAGCAGGCATCCATGTGGTCTGTGTGGGAAACGGACAGAAGGCGGTAGAATATATGAGTCAGCCGGAGGCAGATGATATTGATCTTATTTTAATGGATATCATGATGCCGGTAATGGATGGGTATGAGGCTGCAAGAAGGATCCGGAAACTGGCGGATCCGGTCCATGCCAATAAACCGATCATTGCTATGACAGCCTATGCTTTTGAGGAAGATGTGAAAGCAGCTCTGGCGGCTGGGATGAATGAACATTTATCTAAGCCCATCCGTATTGAGCTGCTGTATGAAATTATGAAGAAATACTTATGATGTTTTTAGAAAAGTAGTTCAATGATATGACGGGCAGTTGCCTGTGGGGTGCGGTCATTTTTTACTGTAAATGCTGCGTAAGCCTCATAGGAGACTGCCCGCTTGTTGTATCGGTCAAGAAGTTCTTCTTTGGTGTTGTTTTTGATAAGAGGCCGGTCAGGATTTCGCATCAGGCTTTTGTAGCAGTTTTCAAAGGGGCGGTTTAAGTAGATAATGGTACCGGCTTTGGAGAGAAGATCGCCGTTGCGGGAGTAGGTGAGCAGACCGCCACCTGTGGAAATTACGCAGGGGGGATAGCTGGATACCTGTTTGGTGATCTCATGTTCAATATTGCGGAAGGCTTCGTTGCCTTGAGAGGCGAAGATCTGTTGTGGAGTCTGTCCTGTCTGGGAGGTGATCAGTTCGTCTGTATCGTAAAACGGTACGTCAAGCTGGCGGGCCAGTTCTTTTCCTATGGTAGTTTTTCCACTGCTGGTGTAGCCGCAGAGGAAAATGGGTTTTGTCAGTTTTGTGGGCATTTTTTAGGAATCCTCCTGTGGGTATAAAAAATTACTTTGAGGTTGTATACAGCAAAAATGATACCATGTTTCAGGAAAGAATACAAGGAATATGACAACAGTGAGTAAAAGCTTTAAAGTTTTAACTTGGCAAAGTTTATTGTTGAAACCTGTCACCTGCTGTGTTATAATCTGCATTAGCACAGCGGAGATTACGAGAGTATATTATTTTACAGAAAGAGGAGTGTAGTATTATGAAACTGAAAAAATGGGTCGCACTGGCTACAGCTGCTGCAATGTGCCTGTCTATGACAGCATGCAGTGTTTCTGTATCCACAAATGAGACAACAAAAGCAGCTGAGCCATCAGCAGAAACCACCGCAGCAGAGGCAGGGGACAAGGAAGAGTCCGGCGAAGCAGCTGAGTCTGCAGCAGAGGGAGATTTAGTAGCAACTGCTGATTATCCTACCAAGCCTATTACTATGATCATCCCTTACGCAGCAGGCGGAACTACGGATGTATGGGGCAGAAAGTTAGCAGCTCTGTTAGAGAAGTATTTAGGACAGGCTATTACAGTTACCAACCAGGGTGGTGCTTCTGGTTCTATCGGTTCCCAGTTTGTAAAGGAACAGCCTTCTGATGGTTATACTGTATTAGTTTGTGCAGAGACCATGGGAACCTATCGCACTATGAATGTCTGCGATCTGGATTATTCTGATTTTACTGTTATTTCTCCATTAGTAGGAGATCCTAAGGTACTGGTTGTTGGTAAAGACTCCAAGTACAACACTCTGGAAGAGTTACTGGATGATATTAAGGCAAATCCTGGAAAGATCACTATGTCTCACTCTGGTCCTGGCGGAAGCGGACACAACCAGGGACTTGTTATGAAGGAGCTTGGTTATGATGTGGCTATGACCAGTTTTGACTCCGGTAATGATGCTCTGTTAGGCGTAATTGGTGGACAGGTTGATTTTACTAACCCTAATATCTCTACTTTAGGCGGCTATATTGAAAGTGGCGATGTTAAGCCTTTAGCTGTTTTCTCTGATAAGAGAATGGAAGCTTATCCTGACATTCCTGCATTTACTGAGTCTGTACCGGAAGCTGAGAAGTATTTAAATATTCCTTATACGCTGTTAAGCTTTGTTGTTAATAATGATACTCCACAGGATGTGGTTGATGTATTAAAGGCAGCATCCCAGAAGGTATTTGCTGATCCTGAGTGGACTGATTTTGTTAAGCAGAAAGCAGCTGATCCTGTTTATGAAGAGTATACAGATGATGCTTCCATCCAGAAGTTCTATGATAACTGGAAGTCTGTTATCTGCTGGTTACAGTATGACAACGGCGTAGCTGAGAAGAGCCCTGAGGATTTTGGTATTGCAAGAGTTGCAGAGTGATAGTTACAGTTCAGCATATGGTAACTGTAATCTGGAAATGTTGAGAGTTAATTGAGGATTGATCAATGAAAAACAAAGTTTCTTCACTGATTGCAGAGGGTATCTTATTTTGCGGGAGCGGCATTTTGCTGCTCTCGTATTCTCTTATATCCTATGCAAAGGCGTTTAATAAATCTTGGAGCCAGTCTCCGTATCTTTTTCCGGCACTGGTTGGTGCAGCACTGATCGGGCTTTCTATCTGGATCATGGGACAGGGAGTTCTGGCTATGAAGAGAGTCGGGAATGGAATTACTTTGAAAGAGAAGACAGATAGTAAGGGAAAGATGGCAAGAGTTTTGGGAGTGCTGGTGCTTTGTGGACTTTATTATCTGGTTCTGGGAGCGGTTTCAATTCCGCGGGTTACGATCGGAATCTTGAGTTTTAGTATTGCGATCTCTATTTTTGAGGTTGCTACGGTTATTTTTCTGATCGCTATGATGTGGTTTATGAAGGTGAGAAAAGTGGCTGTGCTTGTACTTGTTCCTATTGGGACATCATTGTTTTTGAGTATTGCATTTAGGACTTGTTTACATGTAATGCTGCCATAAGTTTAAGGAGGAAAAACAGATGTTGGAAATGTTATCGATCGTGGATCTGCGCTTTCTTCTTATGGTCCTTTTGGGATCTGTGGCAGGTCTTTTTGTAGGTGCTATACCGGGACTTTCTGTATCCATGGCTACAGCGCTGCTTGTTTCTATTACTTATACCTGGGATCATTCTGACGCTTTGGCTATGATCATGGGCGTTTATGTGGTTGGTGTATTCTCAGGTGCTGTTTCTGCTATTTTGATCAATATTCCTGGTGCGCCGTCTTCAGTTGTTACTACTTTGGATGGTTATCCTATGTCTAAGAAGGGACAGTCTTATAAGGCGCTTTTTACGGCTACGATCTATTCTTTCGTGGGTAGTGTTTTTGGATTTATTGCTTTGGGACTGTTGGCTGAGCCGGTTGCGGCGATTGCTATTAAGTTTACGAAAATGGATTATTTTCTGTTGGCTTTGTTTGGACTGGTGACAGTTGGATCTGTCAGCACGAAGAATTATGCAAAGGGATTGGTCAGCGTTATGCTGGGACTGATCATCAGCATGGTGGGACTTGATCCGTTAATGGGTACGAAGAGACTGACTTTGGGGATCCAGAATTTAGCAGGTGGTATCAGTACGGTACCGGCGCTGGTTGGCTTTTTTGGATTTGCTGAGGTGTTGAGTGTTATTTATAGTCTTGGTCAGGAACAGAATGTTCTGGCTATGGAGAAGACGAAGGTTAGTTTGAAGGAAGTGCTTAAACATTGGAAGCTGTCTATTTATACTTCGACGATTGGTATGCTGGTTGGTGCGCTTCCTGGTGCCGGTGGTCCGGTGGCTTCGTTTATTGCTTATAATGAGGCGAAGCGTATTGTGAAGGAACCGGAGGTGCCATTTGGTGAAGGTGCTGTGGAAGGTATTATGGCCAGTGAGTCTTCTAATAATGCATGTATTGGTGGTGCGCTTATTCCAATGCTGACGCTGGCTGTGCCTGGTGATGCGGTTACTGCGATCATTTTGTCTGTATTCTATGTTCATGGACTGCAGCCGGGACCTATGTTTATCAGGAAAAATCCGGAGGCGTTTCAGACTATTTTGATCGCGGGGATTATTGCTTGCTTCGCGCTGTTGGTACTTGGATTGTTGGTAGCGCCGAGGATCAGTAAGGTGATCACGATACCGAAGAATGTGATGATCCCGGTTGTGACCAGTCTTTGTGTGATCGGATCTTTTGCATGTAATAACCGGTTGTTTGATGTGGCTTTGATGTTCTTGTTTGGAGTGATCGGATTTTTGATGAGAAGGTTTGATTATCCGGTTGCACCGCTGATCCTGGCTATGGTTTTGGGACAGATGATGGATTCTAACTTTAGACAGGCGGTATCATTGGCTTCTTCTGCAGATCATCCGATTTTGTTTACGTTTGGGCATTGGCAGACGGTGTTGCTGCTGCTTTGTATTGCCTGGGTGCTTTTGGGAAATATTCCTTGGACGAAGCCTTATGTGGAGAAGGTTAGAGGGGTGTTTCGTAGGAAATAGGGCACATATTCGAAAGAAAAGAGGATGAGGTACATAAGCGCATCCCGGCGAAAAAAGACCTGTTTTGCTCCGTCGCTTTTTGTCAGGTCTGTGATACAAACTCACATGCTACGCATGTTCAGACAGTGTATCACAGACCTGACGCTATACTC
>ENA-OOYX01001473-OOYX01001473.1-human-gut-metagenome-genome-assembly--contig:-NODE-1473-length-10068-cov-1.463897_pt1 | contig 10068 bp, 6 predicted proteins | sample MGYA00241182_ERZ501387 | MGnify/ENA primary metagenome ERZ501387 (study PRJEB25962, sample SAMEA2042740) | human gut metagenome | biome: human gut; feature: human-associated habitat; material: faeces...
CGGTACCAGTTATGGTTTCCGGGATGCCTGGGCTGTAGGAGTGAATCCTGATTATGTTATCGGGGTATGGGTTGGGAATGCTGACGGAGAGGGACGTCCCGGATTAGTTGGTATACGGGCTGCTGCTCCCATCCTTTTTGAAGTAGCCGGGCTATTGCCTTCAACTTCTCAGTTTTATGAGCCAACGGAAGAAATGCAGGAAATGGTGGTGTGTCGTAAGAGCGGGTACCGGGCTTCTGGTTTATGCGAAGAAACAGATACGGTGAAGGTATGCTCGGCCGGAATAAGAACAGCGGTATGTCCGTTTCATCATTTGATTCAGATGGATGCCAGTGGGAAATGGAGGGTGACTTCGGATTGTGAGTTAGTACACCGGATGAAAGTGAAGCCGTGGTTTGTATTGCCACCAGTGCAGGAATGGTATTATTGCAGAAGTCATACTGATTACCAGAAATTGCCTCCTTATCGTCCGGATTGTCATCCTCAGGGGGAAGAGGTAATGGAAATGATTTATCCGCAACGGGGTACAAGAGTATTTATTCCCCGGGATTTTGGTGGTAAACCAGGGAGGGTTATTTTTGAAGCAGTCCACCGTTTTTCTGATGCTTTGATTTATTGGTATGTGGATGATCAATATGTGGGGGTGACCCGAAATATCCATCAGATGGAGATATGGTTGCAGGAAGGAAGTCATCGTTTAACCTTGATGGATAAAGGAGGAAACCTGCTGCAACAAAATTTCCAGGTGGTAGGAAAAGATTGAATAATTGAAGATGTCAAGACAGTAAGTTTTTCTGACATCCTCAATTTATAGAATTATTTTACTTGCCGTCTCCTTCTCCCCAGCCAAAACCATCAGAATTAGCACTGAAAATGTGGACACATTTGTGGATAGTGTGTGGATGTGGGATAATTTCTTTACTTTGAATATCAATGATCAGAATAGAGCCTTTCATTTTTTCCGGACTATTTTCGTCGTAAGTTGTCACAATCAACCGGCTTCCCATTACAGAAGTGGAGAGATTAACCACTTTTCCGTATTGAGTTGGGATATCAATGAAAGGTTCAATTTTAGGTAATATTTCCGGGGTTGAATAGATTTTATTGTCTGAGGAGAAATACCAGGTTTTATTGGCAAGTACTGCTTTCGTATGGATGTTGGCGTCTGCCATAGCCAATTCCTTGTGTGAGGTACATTTTCTACTTTCGGAATAATCTGTGTAATCCGTGAAATAGGTGAATTCATTGAGGTGGATTTTTCCATTTTCTGCTGAAACGACAGTGGCAATATTACTAGCCGACGAGTTGTCCGGAGCATACATGGACGAGGTACTGTAGCCTATAATGGCTTCATCTTTGAAATTCCGGTTGTCTTCAAAGTCGATTACTTTATCCAGAGCATAACTGTCTCCGACAATTCCTGCTTCGGGATCATCTTCTTGGGTTGTAACGAAGTAATATTTCCGGCTGATTTCATCAAAAAATAGTCCGCATTGGGTTACTCCGGAATAGGCGATCGGATAATTCCAATGGTATTCTTTGGGGTGTTGTGCAGGGCGGTATAGTAAACCTTCTGTGTAACCGATAATTTTACCTTCTGAAATGAAATAAGTATTATTTCTGGGATCAGTGATGACATTTGAGGGCTTGAAGGTATATCCGGCTGATGCATCTATGAAATTTTCGTTTGTAACAACACCCAATGAAGTGAAAGTGGTTGTATTGGTCGTACTAAAGCCGCTTTAGATTCACGTAAGAAGCATATTGAGGCAAACGGATATTTCATTTCAAAAGCCGGAAACAAATGTACCTCTTTAGGCGGGACAACTACCGGGCAGGCAAAAAGAGGTAAGGTGAACGGGGAAAAGAGAAGAAAAGAAGCTGCCGAAAATTCTACTAACCGAATTGCAGGCGAAATGTTGAAAGATTGTGTAACTCCCCATGTTGACAGGGTAGCCGACAAACTTAACGCTATGGGCTTAAAAACGGCATCAGGGCTTGAATTTACACGTAACAGGCTCACCGCGTTACGGACAAAGATAAACAGGCGTGTAGAATACGCGCAAATATGTGTAGGGTGAAATACTTGAGAATTTGAATCATAAAATAAAGCCTTGCGATTGCAAGGCTTTATTCTTGTCTAAAAGTTATCTGAATTATAAGGATGCAGCACTTAATTCCGCACCCAGTTTCTTAATTGCCTTTAAAATTTTATTGGTAGTTTTTTCACTAGCAGAAGCAACTCCGGTTTTGTATTGTCTCATTTTTGATTCGTTAATTCCGGCATAAGCCGCAAATTTGCTGGCGTTGATCCAGTCGAAATAATTGAAGAATGATTCTAGGTCATACTTGAATTCTACTTTGAGAGCCGTAAATTCTTCCGGTGTGGATCCTCTTTCGATAGTAATCATTTCTTTGATTTCCTGGATACTTTCCATAAAATCTTTTTTGGCAATCTCTACACTTTCCCCGAAACTGCCGAAACTATGCCCGGCGATTTCCGATTCGGAATATATGGAATATAATCCGTCATTTCCTTTTTCTACGAACTGTAAAGGTTAGCTTTGTAATTGGGCTAAACCAATGGTCGTGCCGTCCGCCATGACTGAAAAAGTAACATTCTTTTGCACTGAGCATCCTCTTTAATTCAGATGTTTTTATATCTCAAAGAACTTTTAGACAATAAAAAAGTAACAAAAATGTTACTATTGCGCAAGTGATTCAGAAACTTTTTTTAGGTTTTCAAAAAAAAGAACCGGGACTATTCCCCAGCCTTTCCATATAATACATAGTCTATTACTTTACGGTTGATTTCGTCTATCCATGTAAATTCCTTTTTAATGTATCTGTCAGTGACTTTAAGTGTATCTACTGAGTGATTTAGGCATTCAGCGATAATATGTGTAGAATACCCTAGCTCGTTACGTACAATAGTTGCCCAAGAATGGCGCGCTGAATAATATGTAAGAGATTTTCCAATCTTCAGAGCATTTAATTCTTTTATTTTTTCTTCTGCTATTTCTTTATCAATTTGGGTATTGATATCTTCTCTCATTTTTTTCAAACCAATATTTATAGCGGCGTTGAATCCGTCTGAATTAGCGTACATACGGTAAAATAAAAACGCTCTTTTTTTTAATGAATCTTTATATTGTTCCATTATAGTTTGTGCTTCCGGTTCTATTTTTATAGATATAAAGGCGTTATCCGGCCTACGATCCTCTGTTTTGCTTCTGTTATATGCAAATCTTTCATTTTCCAGACATGAGTATTTTGCTTCATACAAATCCACAGAATTAATACCAGCCATAAAAAAGGATAACATATAGCAATCTCTGCCTAATTTAGCCCTACCTTCACCTTTATATTCAAATATCCGCCTTATTTTTGCAATTTCTGCGTTTTTATTCTGGGTTATACCTGAATTAGCTTTTGGTATCTTATATTCTTCAAACGGGTTGTTATGGATGATTACAATTCCCTGGCTTTTTTTGTTATATTTTTTACATGCTGCATTAAAAACTGTCTGAATGTCTACCATGTAATCATGGACTCCTGTATTAGTTAATGGTTCCCTTTTTGTTTTTACTTCATTTCCAAATTGGTTGATACGTACAATAATCCTCCTTGAACGTAAATGTTTTTCAAATTCTTTCAGTGTTTCAGACTGTAGGGATGTTATATCAAAAGTTTTTCCAAACTTATCCTCAAATGCATTTATTGTTGTTTGTATATGTTTTGCTCTCTTTTCTTTTTTATTTCTGTCTCCGGAATCCTTCTTAGCCTTTTCTCCTTCTTCTAACAGGTCTTTTATGTATTGCCGTGCAAAATCAATGAAATTTATATAGGTTATAGTATTAAATTTTGTTTCAAGGTAAATTTTTAATTGCTGTGCAGTGTATGAAGATGCTTTGTTACCAAGCTCTTGAAGGACTGTATTTTCACATTCTTCAATTTTATCAAGTACAGTTTTAAGTACATGTTTGTCCTTTAATTTCATCTCTTTGTTTAATTGTTGCCTTACTACATAAAAACCAGTAGAAAGATATGCATGTTTGCGGTATTGAGTGATTCTTATGCAAACTTTATATTTCTGATCTATAGTACGTGATTCAGGAGCTATATATACGTTAAAAGTAGCCATATTATGTTTCAAATTTTCGTGTAACAATCGTGTAACATTTGCGGAAATAACGGCAAAAAAGTTTGATTTTTTGCACTAAAAAAGGGGTCAAAATCGATTGATTATTGACCCCTTTTCGTTGTAAGTTGTTGATTTTTCAGTGGAGCCAATTGCGGGACTCGAACCCGCGACCTACGCATTACGAATGCGTTGCTCTACCAGCTGAGCTAAATTGGCATTTCGGGTGCAAAAGTAATATTTTTTTGTGATAATAAAATTTTTCCTTTAAAAAATTGCTTTAAGAGTGAAAGAGGTTTTGTTATCTTTTTGTAACACATGGGGAAAAGAACCCGTTTATAATACGACTAAGTAATATAAACAGAAAAAACATATGAAGGAAAAGTGGTTCTTTTTGATGGGAGTTATGCTGTTGTTGTCAGAAGTCGTTTGGGGACAAACAAGACTTACTGTAACAGGACAGGTGACTGAAAAAGGTACCGGTGAGCCAGTCATTGGAGTAACGGTATTATTGAAAGGTGAAGGTAGGGGTACGACGACAGATATTGATGGTTTTTATACCCTCAAAGATGTACCTTCGGATGCGACCCTGGTATTCAGTTTTGTAGGTATGAAGACAGTGGAACTGATGGTTGGCAGTCGTTCGGTGATTAACGTGGGGATGGAGGAGGATACTAAGCTGATAGATGAAGTAGTGGTGGTAGGTTATGGGGTACAGCGGAAATCGGATTTGACCGGGGCAGTTGCTTCCATTAAAAACGAGGAATTGCAAAAAACAGCTGTGGCTAATGTTGCCAATGCTTTGCAAGGACGGGTATCCGGAGTGATGGTGTCGGCTAATGGATCGCCGGGAGGCGAACCGGAAGTGAAAATCCGGGGAATTGGGACCACCAATAACAGTAGCCCTTTGTATGTCGTTGATGGAATGTTTGTCAATGATATTGGTTTTTTGAATAGCCATGATATCGCTTCTATGGAAGTACTGAAGGACGCATCTGCAACGGCTATATATGGATCGAGGGGGGCAAATGGGGTAATTATTGTGACTACCAAACAAGGAAGTAAGGGCCGGCCTGTATTGAGTATTACTGGAAGTGAAGGGTTTCAGGTGGTGGGAGACCGGTTGAAAATGTGTAATGCGGAACAGTATGCTGAATTGTTGAATGAAGCATTGGTGAATACAGGGGGTAACCCTAAATATGATCATCCGGAACTTTTAGGAAAAGGAACTGATTGGTTTGACGAAATTTTCCGTGTCGCATCTGTCAGGGATTATCAGATGGCTTTGAATGGGGGTTCGGAAAGTGTGAATTATAATTTAAGTATTGGTTATTTTCAGCAGAAAGGAGTGATTAAACGGAATGATTATCATCGTCTTACTGTACGTTTGAATAACGAGTACCGGCCTATAGAAAGGGTTACTATAGGACATAATATTTCTGCTGCTTTCAGCTTGAAAAATAACGATGATCCTTCTGTAGTGGGACAAGCCTATCGGTTGAGTCCGGTGATAAAACCATACACTGAAAATGGGGAATTTTCGGATTCGGAAAATTCATCTACAGGTAATCCCCTGGCTACTTTAGCTTATTTGAATAATAAAACAAGGGATGACCGGATAGCCGGTAGTGCTTATTTGACTTGGGAGGTAATTGAGGGATTGAGTTTTAGGACCAATTTTGGTATTGATTTTCTAAACCGTAGGGAACAAATTTTCCGGCCGAAGTACTATGTGTCTTCTACCCAGAAGAATGAACAGAACGAATTGAATAAAACCTGGTCACGTGATTTCACTTGGTTGTGGGAAAATACGCTGACGTATGATGTTACTTTAAAAGAAATCCACCGGCTTAATTTACTGGGAGGTATTACGGCTCAAAAAAGACAGTATCAATTGTTAGGAGGTTCCGGAAGGGATTTGTTTTCCCAGAATGACAGTTACCTGTATCTGGATCAGACTTCTAAAGATACCCGGAGTTCAACCAATAACGGATATTCAGAATCCATTTTTTCTTATTTATTCCGGGCTAATTATACTTTGATGGAACGTTATCTGTTTACCTTTTCTTTTCGTGCAGATGGGTCTTCAAAATTTGGTCCCGACCATCGTTGGGGATATTTCCCCTCTTTGGCTTTGGGATGGCGTGTGACGGAAGAAAATTTTCTGAAGGGGCGTTTGGGGTGGTTGAATAACCTGAAAATCCGGGGAAGTTGGGGACAAATCGGAAACGATAAAATTGGAAATTATAAATATTATGCACTGGCGAATATTGATCCGAATTTTGATGCGGTATTCAATAATATCTATTATTCCGGAGGAACCATTACTTCATTATACAATAAATCAGTACATTGGGAACGTTCGGAACAGTTTGATGTTGGTTTTGATCTGACCGTATTAGATAACCGGTTGTCGTTGGAATTTGATTTTTACAACCGGAAGACAAAAGATATGCTGGTGACGGTAGATGTGCCGGGATCTGTGGGTTTATCGCCTGTAGAAACTAACGTTGGGGCTGTGATTAACCGGGGTATAGATTTTACTATCAATTGGCAGCATACTGTCCGTGATTTTAACTATGCAGTCCGTTTTACCGGGACGACGATCTATAACCGGGTCAGTAAACTGGGGGGAATGCGGATTCCTAAAGGGGATGTCGGGAGCGGACGTTTGATTTCCATGACTGAGGAAGGTAAATCAATCGGTTATTTTTATGGTTATCAGGTGGCCGGTATTTTTCAGTCTAAAGAAGAAATTGATGAATATAATGCCAGAGCTGTCCAAATCAGTGGCAATCCTAATCAGAAATATCAGGAAAATGTGTCCGCCGGTGATTTGATATACCGGGATTTGGATGGAAATGGTTATATTGATGATAAGGACCGGAAGGAAATCGGTAGTCCTATACCTAAATTTATCGGGGGAGTGGGATTTTCAATGGATTGGAAAGGGATTGATTTTTCTCTGGATTTCCAGGGAAATTTTGGGAATAAGATTTTTAATGCCAAACAGCTGGAACGTTATTCCGGATCGGACAACTGGGACCGTACTTTTCTTGGACGCTGGCGGGAAGGGCATACTGATACAAGTATTCCGCGGATGACTTTTGAAGGGAACAATTATTTGGTATCCAGTTATTATGTTGAGAATGGGTCATATGTGAAATTGCAGAATCTCGAATTGGGATATACTTTCCCGAAATATATGACAGATAAAATACATTTAACGAAACTGAGGGTGTTCTTTAGTGGGAATAACCTGTTTTATATTACCAAATACCATGGCTTTACTCCGGAGATTACCGGTAGTTCGCTGGAAGCAGGAATTGACAGAACGATCTATCCCGTGACTTCTGTTTGCCGGTTTGGCTTGAATATTACGTTGTAGGGGAAAACTAGAGATGGGTTTGACGTTTGAACAATAAAAACAAAGAAATATGAAAGAATTATATAAAATACTATTCATAGCACTGCTATTTTCAGGGTGTGATAATTTTCTGAGTCCGGCTCCTCAGGGAAAGTTGACTGAAGAAGTATTTTTTAGTGAGGAAGAGGGGGCTTTGATGGGGGTTAATGCGATTTATTCCCGTTTGAGGGAGTGGGATCAGGTGGGCTTTTCCTGGTTTGCGATTTGTGAGCTGCCAAGTGATAACAGTAATACAGGAAGTGAATTGTCGGACGGTAGTGTTGCCCGTTTGAATACGGTAAATAATTTTACGTATAATGCAGGAGTGGACGAGTTGAATGGATGGTGGACCGGGAATTACAATGCCATTGCTAGTTGTAATGTGGCTTTAGCTTCCCTGAACGGCCTGGAGAATGAGGCTTTGAAAGTACGTTGTATGGCACAGGCCCGTTTTTTCCGGGGATTTTTTTATTTCAATTTAGTAAAGGCATTTGGTGGAGTACCTTTAGTGATGAATGTACCCCAACCCGGGGAATATAATAAACCCAGGGCTACTGCTGATCAGGTATATGACGAGATTATAAAGGATTTGACCTATGCAGCAGGGCATTTACCAACACGTGCCCAGTGGGGAGAAAAAGAATTAGGCCGGGTGACTAAAGGTACTGCCCAAGGATTATTGGCTAAGGTGTACCTGTTCCGTCAAAATTACCAGCAGGCATTTAATTATGCAGATTCAGTTATCTTGGATGGAGAATATGATTTGCATCCCAATTACCGGGATTTATTTAATCCCAATTCTTTATATTCCGAAGAAGTGATGTTGGCTGACCAGTTTTTGTGGCAAGACAACCGGGATAATGAATCTCAGTTTGTGAAATGGCAAGGTGTACGCGGACAATGGGGATGGGGATATTTGTCTCCGACAGAAAGTTTGGTCGATAGCTATGAAAAGGATGATCCCCGTTTACCGGCAACTGTATTTTTTAGCGGGGATTCTGTTCAGGGAAAAGGGGTGATCAATTTTGCGGAAGGACTGGATCCGCGTGCCAATCATAAAGTGATTTGGCCAGCCAGCTATTGGAATGCCAATGATTTTACTAAAATGAATGCTCATTTGTATTTTTTACGTTATGCGGATGTGTTGCTGATTTATGCTGAGGCTGCAAATGAATTGGGAAAAACGGCAGAGGCTTTGGATAAACTGGAATTGGTGAGGGAGCGCGCCCGGAAATCTGTGGCAGAAGGAAGTGGTAGCACAGGTATATTACCTAAAATAACTGAGACAGACCAAGGGCGGTTAAGGGAAATTATCTGGCATGAAAGAAGAATAGAACTGGCTCTGGAGGGACATCGGTTCTTTGATTTGATCCGGGCAGATAAGGTGGTTCCGGGTTATGCTTTGAGGGAATTACAGAGAGATAATCCGGAAACTCATTTTTCGGCAGCACTCAATAGTGTTTTCCTGATTCCACAAAAGCAGATAGATATATCGCAAGGGGTACTTCAGCAAAATCGTTGAGCGAGGAATCAAAAACGATAGATGGGTGATGGTGGGTGGAAATTCCGGTTTTAACTCAGTAACTTAGTAACTATATCCTATGAAATTGTTTGTGTTATTTTTAAGTTTTTGGATCGTAGGGGCTTTACCGGCACAGGAATTGACGGATGAAGCTTTGTTGGATACAGTACAGCGGCAGACTTTCCGTTATTTTTGGGATTTTGGCCATCCGGTCAGTGGATTGGCGAGGGAAAGGAGTGATACAACCCACATTAATCATGAGGTGGTCACCATTGGTGGGTCCGGGTTTGCTGTGATGGCAATTGTTGTCGGTGTGGAAAGGGGATTCATAACCCGGGACCAGGGGGTGGAACGTTTGTTGAAAATAGTACATTTTTTGGACGAAAAAGCTGAACACTGGCATGGTATCTGGCCACATTGGTTGAATGGGACCACAGGTAAGGCGATAGCTTTCAGTGAAAAAGATGATGGGGCGGATATTGTGGAGACCTCATTTCTGTTTGAAGGTCTGTTGATAGCTCACCAATATTTTGATCGGAATACCCCTCAGGAACAGGAGTTGCGGCAGGAAATTGATAAACTATGGCAAGAAGCAGACTGGCGTTGGTTTACTAATGAAGAGGATGTACTGTATTGGCATTGGTCGCCTCAATACGGTTGGGAAATGAATCATCCTATTCACGGGCACAATGAGGCTCAGATCACTTATGTGCTGGCTGCTTCGTCTCCGACTTATCCCATTCGGGATTCTGTTTACCATAAAGGATGGGCTAGTGGTCCTATTTTCCGGAATGGAAAAATGTTTTACGGTATACCTTTACCTTTAGGCATGGACTACGGAGGACCTTTGTTTTTTACTCATTATTCTTATTTAGGACTGGATCCCAGGGGGTTAAAAGATCGGTATGCAGATTATTGGCAACAGAATGTAAATCATACTTTGATCAATCGGCAGCATGCAATTGTCAATCCACACGGATATAAAGGATATGGTCCGGA
>ENA-OOYX01001477-OOYX01001477.1-human-gut-metagenome-genome-assembly--contig:-NODE-1477-length-10052-cov-1.929879_pt1 | contig 10052 bp, 9 predicted proteins | sample MGYA00241182_ERZ501387 | MGnify/ENA primary metagenome ERZ501387 (study PRJEB25962, sample SAMEA2042740) | human gut metagenome | biome: human gut; feature: human-associated habitat; material: faeces...
TTTTTTTACAACAAATAAAGGCTGATGGTGTTATCCTGCAAAAATTGTTTCATAGGTTTCAAGCATGGAAAACATATTGGTCAGCATATCGATCGTCTCAAGCTCTTTTGGGGTACAGAAAGGGCGGAGGCTGTTTAAAAGTGACTGTGGGTTGTTTTCCTCTTCCGGCAGGGAGCACATGGATAAGACCTGCTCTTCCTGTGAAAAGATATGAAGCGTATTTTGAAGTTCCATATACTTTATTAATATGGCAAATTGTTTTTTTTGTGAACTTTTCATGTATGGAATTACGGTTTTTAGCATCTGAATCTCTCTCGTCTGCGTCATAGTATCGAAAGGGGTAAGTGGTGTAGCTTCGTCCATAAGAATTGCCTTTTTCTTTTATTTTATGTGCGAAAAGAAACAATATGCCAGATATGTCGCAAACGAATTTTCAAAGCATAGGATAGAGAGAGGAGGAAAAATGTCATGTTAGTGGTGGAAAATAACAGTGTTTATGAGATAGATGAAGAGTGTCTCAAAAGAAGAAGTGTGCCAGAGGAATGTGAGGTATACAAGAAGATTGTCAGAGAGCGGGAAGTGGCAAAGAACAAAGAGAAAACGGAAAAACCAAAGTAAACGACAAAAAACCACCCAGACCGTGAATGATATGATACCTCTAAAGTAGACAGATTAAATATAAAAATCTGTTACTTTGGAGGTATTTTTCATGTCCAGAAAAGCAAAGTTTACACCTGAAGAAAAAGAACAGGCTGTTATAGATTATCTTGAAGGAAATAAATCTAGAATACAGATATGTGGAGAACTATGTATTTCTTCAAGAACCATTCAGGACTGGGCCTTGATTTATAACAAACATGGACTTGCCGGTTTTTCAAAAAAAATGCGAAATGGGTCTTATTCGAAGGAATTTAAAATGAAAGTGGTTGAGGAATATGTAAGAGGTGACGGCTCTTCCATTGATTTAGGAATAAAATATGATATCTCTTCCGGTCTTTTAAGAAAGTGGATTAGAATGTATAATGCCAATAGAGAGCTTAAGGATTACAATCCGAAACAGGAGGTCTATATGGCAGAAGCACGAAGAAAAACAACATTGGAAGAACGGAAAGAAATCGTTGATTACTGTATCAATCATAATCGTAACTATAAAAATACTGCTGCAAAATTTGACGTTTCTTATAGCCAGGTTTATTCCTGGGTAAAAAAATATGACACCGATGGTGCAGATGGATTAACGGATCGGAGAGGATGTCACAAAACAGATGCCGAAGTGGATGAACTAGAACGATTAAAGCGTGAAAATCTGCGTTTGAAGCGTCAGTTGGAAGAAAAGGATATGGTAGTTGAACTGTTAAAAAAAGTGAAGGAATTCGAAGGGATGTGAAGCTTGGAAAGTTACGCCATGAATCAAAATATTTAGCAATCCGATATTTTTATACAAAGAAAAACTGGAGTATAGAATGGATGTGCAGACAGCTTGAGATATCAAGGGCTGCTTATTATAAATGGTTACATCGTGAAATACCGTATGAGGAACTTGAAAATATCAGACTTGCGGAACTTATCAAAGAATACGATGAACGTTTTTGCCATATCTTAGGATACCGTCGAATGACATCCTGGATCAACCATTTCAATCATACATCGTACAGTAAAAACAGAGTCCACAGAATTATGAAAAAGCTGGGAATCCATTCTGTAATCCGTAAAAAGAAGAAAAAATATATTTATGCCAAGCCGGATGAAACGGCAGAAAATATACTTCAAAGAGATTTCTATGCTACTGTTCCCAATCAAAAATGGGCTACAGATGTAACGGAATTCAAAGTACCTGGAGAGAAAAAGAAACTGTATTTAAGTGCCATTATAGATTTATATGACAGATATCCTGTAGCATATGTTGTAAGTGCAAGAAACGACAACAGATTAATATTTAAGACATTTGATAAAGCAATCGCAGCAAATCCGGATGCCAAACCGATTTTTCATTCGGACCGGGGATTTCAGTATACCAGCAAGACATTTAAGAAAAAACTTGAAAACCAGGAAATGGAGCAATCTATGTCCAGAGTTGGACATTGTATCGACAATGGACCGATAGAGGGTTTCTGGGGAATTATAAAATCTGAAATGTATCAGATGTACGAAATCATTGATGAGGTTTCACTAAGATATGCAATCAAAGATTATTTGCGTTTTTACAGTGAAGAACGTCCACAGGACAGATATGGCTGTAAAACCCCATCAGAAGTGCGCCAGGAAGCATTGTCATCTGATGTACCCACAGAATACCCGATTCCTGAAAACAAACGAATAAGCAAATATAAAGAGAAATGGTGTGCATAGAAAAATGCCTGCACTTCAAAAGGAAATGCAGGCATCATCCACATCCAATTTTAGATATTTTACCTGTCTACTTGACAAGGGGCATATCAGAAGTCTGGGTGGTTTACCGGTCAGGGGAACTTTAGGTCCCCCATTGATGTCTGCCTGCGATTAGCAGAAGCCGTTTCCGTTACCACATCCGCCACAGCAGAGAAGAAGTAAGATGATCCATAAGCAGTCATTTCCACCGCCACATCCGTTGTTGCCACAGAATCCGCCGTTATTACCACAGCAGCAGCTCAATAAAATGATGATCCAGAGAATAGAGTTGCATCCTCCCTCATTACATCCACATCCACCACAGTTTGTTGCAGCTAAATCACTCATGTTAAATCCTCCAAATTTTTCTTACACTGTATCTTATGTAACAGAGGAGAATGTGTTACAGTTTTTGAAAAATAAATTTTTTTTGCTATTGAGATATAAAAATGGGTTTGCTATAGTTAAGTTAATCATAACAATAAAAGTATAAAATAATGATATAGAATCACAACGTACACAGGAGGATGAGGATGGAATTTGTAATGATCGTAGAGCCGGATGAGGTGGGGAGAAAAAGACTTGAGGCAGTTTTCCAGACAGAAAAGCCTTCTTTTTCTTATCAGATTACAGGGAGACCGGAGGAGGCACTGGATATATTAGAACATCAGAAAACAGATGTTTTAGTATGTGAGACGAGTCTTTCCGTACTCAGTGGAAGAGAAATTTTCACCATGGCAAAAATGATCTCGCCGGATACGGTCCGTGTGGCAATGACGAGTGCAGAGCATGTAAAAGACATCCTCTCTTTTCTGAATGAATGTGATATCTACAAATTGATCATGAAACCGTGTGCGTCATTTGCTGATTTTATCGAACCGGTGAATGCGGCATTGGAGTATCACCGTCTGAAAAAACAGGCAGAATCAGATCTTGAGCAGGCAAATATGAATCTCTTTTTCTCGGAGAAGGATTTTGAGAGAATTGAAGAGAGACAAAAGGAGAATGTCATGCTCTATAAGCAGGCAGCAGAGGTTGTCATGACGATGCTGAAGCAGCATTTGACGATAGGGCAAATGGATTCCGTGGGAGAATACATGATGGAACATTATCTGAGGGATCTGCTCGGATATTATCTGGAGACAATGATCCATGAAAATGGTAATTATCTGATGGGGTATAACCGGTTAAAAAATGAATTTCATCATGAGGATGCCGGACAGAGTTTCCATATGATAAAGAAAGAAGACTGTGAGATCCCACCGGAGATTTTCCGGAAGATTCTTTTTCTCCTGATGATACTCACAAAAGCATGCAGGCAGATCCTGGGTAAATATGCTGTTTCGGTTACCATGGAGACGGCATCTGAAAAGTTTTTTGTGGTACGTTTCAGTTGTGACTATTCGCAGAATCTCGATAAAAATGGACAGATCATTTACACCGGAGAGAATCAGGAATGTCACAAAGATATTATGGATCTGACAGAAAAAATTACGGACAGTATCGTATATCGTACCGTTTCTCTGGAAAAAGAAAACAGATATATCTTAAACTGCGCGATTGAGCGCAGTCATCATGAGGCGGATTCATGACCATAGAACAGACCATAACTAAACGTTATAATAAATATAATATATTATGCATTGACAAATAGCAGCAAGAGTGTCTAAAATAAAGAAAGTATAATTGTATACAATTATGCATGTAAAAATAGGCAAACCTTTTGCATATATATCCGTTTACTATAAGGAGGATGTTATGAGAGAAGTAATCATGAATCAAAAGACAAATCTATTGCAGTTAGAAGAACATTTCTACCAGTTAGTGGATGTGGAGGAACCAAATGTATTCCACAATCTGTTTCCTTATGATGAGATTCCTAAGATTGCGTTTAATGACCGTATCGTGCCGCATAATATGCCGGAAAATATCTGGATCACAGATACGACATTTCGTGATGGACAGCAGTCAAGGGCTCCTTATACAACGGAACAGATCGTGACCATTTACGATTATTTACATAAATTAGGCGGACCAAAAGGTCTGATCCGCCAGAGCGAATTTTTCTTATACAGTAAAAAAGACCGCGATGCCGTATACAAATGTCTGGAACGCGGTTATAAATTTCCGGAAGTTACAAGCTGGATCCGTGCGAGCAAACAGGACTTCCAGTTAGTCAAAGATATCGGACTTCGTGAGACAGGTATTCTGGTAAGCTGTTCCGATTATCATATTTTCTATAAAATGAAAATGACAAGGCGTGAGGTTATGAACCTCTACTTAAGTGTGATCCGTGAATGTTTAGAGACAGGCATCAGTCCAAGATGTCATCTCGAAGACATCACAAGATCCGATATTTATGGATTTGTGATCCCATTCTGTGTCGAGCTGATGAAACTGATGGATGAATATAAGATACCGATCAAGATCCGTGCCTGTGATACGATGGGTTATGGTGTCAATTTCCCTGGTGCCGTAATTCCGCGAAGCGTACCGGGAATCATTTATGGACTTACCACACATGCAGGTGTCCCGTCTGAATTGATCGAATGGCATGGACACAATGACTTTTATAAGGCAGTCAACAACTCTACTACTGCATGGCTTTACGGTGCAAGCGGTGTCAATTGTTCCTTATTTGGCATCGGAGAGAGAACCGGAAATACCCCTCTGGAGGCAATGGTATTTGAGTATGCACAGTTAAAAGGCACCTTAGACGGCATGGACACAACGGTGATCACAGAGCTTGCAGAGTATTTTGAAAAAGAATTAGGCTATGTACAGCCAAGCCGCACACCGTTTGTCGGAAGTAACTTTAATGTCACAAGAGCCGGTATCCATGCAGACGGTCTGCTGAAAAATGAAGAGATCTACAACATTTTTGATACGGGAAAGTTTTTAAACAGACCACCACTTGTATCAGTGTCCAACACATCCGGTCTGGCAGGAATTGCATTATGGATCAATTCGTATTATCATTTGCCAAAGGAAAAAGGTGTCGATAAGAATTCTGAACTTGTTAAGATGGTAAAAGTATGGGTAGACAAGCAGTACGAGGAAGGCCGTGTGACCGTTTTGACAGACAATGAGTTAGTAGAAGAGATCGGTAAGTGCTGTAAGAAATTAAAGATAGATACTTTGGAGAGATAATTATGGGAGAAGACAATTACTCCTTGGGCTCGAGAGTTTTTCATATGATAAGGGAGAACATTCTTTCCGGAAAATATGAGAGAGACGAGGAACTGAAGGAGAAATCAATCGGTGAGGAACTCGGCGTCAGCAGAACCCCTGTGCGGGAGGCACTGCGCCAGTTAGAACTCGAAGGTCTGGTCACGATCATTCCCAATAAAGGCGCTTATGTGGTTGGCATATCCCAGAAAGATATCAAAGATATTTATGAGATCAGAAGCCGTCTGGAAGGATTGTGTGCTAAGTGGGCTGCGGAGAATATCACGAAAGAACAGTTGGATGAGTTGGAGGAAAATATTTTTTTGTCTGATTTTCATGCAGGAAAAGGAAACGCAGAACAGATGGTTGAGCTGGACAATAAGTTCCACGAGATTTTATATACCGCAAGTGGCAGTCGGGAATTACGGCATGTGCTTTCCGATTTTCATCACTATGCCCAGCGCGTCAGAAAGATCACTCTTTCCGATAAGAACAGGGCAGTGGATTCGAATAATGAACACCGCAGGATTGTGGAGGCATTAAAACAGCATGATGCACAACTGGCAGAAAAGCTTGCAAACCAGCACATTATGAAAACCATTGAGAATATGGATCACTATGGCTGGGATAATTTGTTAAAAAAGTAACATTTGTGAGATTCATGAAAACAAGGCAGAAAGGAAAAATAAGCGATGGAAAAAATTAAAATGACAACCCCATTAGTAGAGATGGACGGAGATGAGATGACCAGAATTCTCTGGAAGATGATCAAAGATGAATTATTAACCCCTTTTATCGACCTTAAAACCGATTATTATGATCTGGGATTAGAGTATCGTAACGAGACAGACGATCAGGTTACAATCGATTCCGCAAATGCAACAAAGAAATACGGTGTTGCCGTAAAATGTGCAACGATCACTCCAAATGCAGCACGTGTCAAAGAGTATAATTTAAAAGAAATGTGGAAGAGTCCGAACGGAACGATCCGTGCAATCTTAGATGGAACAGTTTTCCGTGCACCGATCGTTGTAAAAGGAATTGAACCGTGTGTGAAAAACTGGAAGAAACCGATCACAATCGCACGTCATGCTTATGGTGATGTTTACAAAGCATCTGAGATGAAAATCCCGGGACCTGGCAAATGTGAGCTTGTATACACTGCTGAGGATGGAACAGAGACGAGAGAACTGATCCATAATTTCACAGGAGCGGGTGTGGTACAGGGACAGCACAATCTGTGCAATTCCATTGAAAGTTTTGCAAAAAGCTGCTTCAATTATGCTTTGGATACAAAACAGGATCTGTGGTTTGCAACCAAAGATACCATTTCCAAAAAATACGACCATACATTTAAGGACATTTTCCAGGAAATTTATGATACGGAGTATAAAGAAAAATTCGAGAAACTTGGCATTGAGTATTTCTATACGCTTATTGATGATGCAGTTGCCCGCGTAATTCGTTCGGAAGGCGGCTTTATTTGGGCTTGTAAAAACTACGACGGAGATGTAATGTCTGATATGGTAGCTACGGCATATGGTGATTTGTCCATGATGACATCCGTTTTGGTATCACCAAGCGGTGTTTATGAATATGAGGCTGCACACGGAACGGTACAGCGTCACTATTATAAACATTTGAAAGGCGAAGAGACTTCGACAAATTCCATCGCAACTATTTTTGCGTGGACAGGCGCACTCAGAAAGCGCGGCGAGTTGGATGAGATTCCGGAATTGATGGATTTTGCGGACAAACTGGAGAGAGCCTGCATTAAGACTGTGGAAGATGGAAAAATGACAAAGAGTCTTTCTCTCATTTCCACATGTGAAAATCCGGTAATTTTGAACAGCCTTGAGTTTATTCAGGCAATTCGCGAGACATTGGATTCTTTGATGTAACATATAAAAAAACAGACCACTGTGATACTGTAAAAGTGCAGATATTGCAGTGGTCATTTTTTGGTATCGGCAGGGTTAGTTTTTAACCTGCCGTCCTTCTGTGTTTATCGTGTAATTATCTTTCATAATCAAAGCAGAAATTGGTACGAGTTGAAATCCTTTTTTCTTCAAAATTGTTAAAAGTTCATCCAGCGCTTCGGCGGTGTGTTTTCCGCCATTGTGGCAGAGAATAATCGAACCGTTGCCAAGATGTTTGTGTTCTGTGACGCGGCGTATGATGGTGGCGGCATCGTAATCTTTCCAGTCGAGGGAATCCACATCCCACTGAATCGGATAATATTTATTTTCCCGGCACACACGGATAAGAGTGTCGTTATAGTCCCCGTAAGGAGGGCGGAACAAAATCATATCTTTACCGGTTAGTTTTTTTACTTTTTCATGAGGTTTCATAATTTCTTCTTTGCATTGTGCGGCCGATAGCTGTGACATCTGTTTGTGGTTTTCACTGTGGTTTCCAAGGTCATGCCCGCCGGCGGCAATTGCTTTTACATCGTCCGGATATTTTTCAATCCAGCCGCCTGTCATAAAAAAGGTTGCCTTCACTTTGTGTTTTTTCAGCGTGGCAAGAAGTGATGCGGTGTCGTCGTTTCCCCAAGCCGCATCAAAGCTGATTGAAATCTGCGGTTTTTCCTTTTCTACGCAGTAGATGGGAAGTTCTTTTTCATGAAGTAGAGATTCATTGAAAACGGCACGGTTTTCCGGATAAACAAAAAAACTTGTTGCGAGCAAAGCAAAGGATGTCAGGACGATGGCACCGATTTTTGTAAAAAGAATCAGTTTTTCCCGTTCTTGTTCGATGTTCATAGATTACCCCGCTATCGTTTTGCTATAGTTTATGGAGAGAAAATGCTTATTATGACTGGAAATCTTTTTTCTTTGCAAGTGTGTATGAATATGGTAAGATTACTACATAAGAAAATTTATGAATGAATCATTTACGAATGGAGGGATATCATGAAAAGAAGAAATTTATTGGCAGCAGTGCTTAGCGTTTCGCTGGTAATAGGGATGAGTGCACCGGTGGATTTGGCACAGGAAAGTAAGAAAACGCAGACCGCAGTATCCATCGAGGATTCGGTCGGTGAGACGTCAAAGTATGGCTATCTTCCAATTCATCGGAAACTATTAAATTCGGATGATTTGTCATCCGGCAGAAAGAAAAAGGCAGCAAAGACAACGATTCCGTCATCGTTTGATGCCAGAGAGGAAGGGCTGTTGACGGATATCAAAGATCAAGGAGAAACGGGCATGTGCTGGACAATGTCTGTGATGGGAGCGTCTGAAGCAGATATTATACAGGATGGCTCTGAAGAATCTCCGGATTTATCAGAGTATCATCTGGCATATTCGACATACAACAAAGCCGACGATCCGCTTGGTTTGACGGTAGGGGATATTTGCAGGCCAAGAGAGAAGAATAATGATTTGTATGGATGGGGCGGAAATTCCGTTTTAGCAACTGCTACATTAGCCAGATGGCAGGGAGTTGTAGATGAATCAGTTGCTTCTTTTGAAGATTTACAGAACAAAATTAATTGTAACGTAACGGCTGACTTATCGGATGAGGTGATGTATGATAAGGATTCCTATCATTTGCAGAACGTAGAATACATTTATATGACGAAAGCGAACCGCAACCAAATCAAACAGAAATTGATGGAGTATGGGGCAGCGGAGTGCTCTATGTATGCGCCGGAAACATCGAGTGACAAGCAGATGTATGGAAATACCGGGAAAAGCAATTTTACGGCGTATTATTGTAATGATACAAGCAAGACAACCAATCACAGTGTATTGATTGTGGGATGGGATGATAATTATTCGGCAAGTAATTTTAATTCCAAATGTCGTCCCTCTTCAGATGGCGCATGGTTAATTCGCAACAGCTGGGGCGACTGCAACAGTATGGGCGGATATTTCTGGATTTCTTATGAGGATGCTATGCTGCAGGCGGAGAAGAATGAAGAGGCAGAGGTGGCATTCTTTGATGTAGAAAAAGCGGATAATTACGACAATAACTATCAATATGATGGTGGAATTCCATTTGCTTATTCGAGAAGTTTTCTGCGTGGTGCCAATGTATTTGAGGCAAAAGCCGATGAAAAAATGCAGGCAGTTTCTTTCTATACACAGGAAGCAAATGTAAATTATGAAGTATCAATTTATGAGAGTCCGGATTCGGATAATCCGATGTCCGGTAAATTAGTGTCTTCATTGTCCGGTACGATTGCAGAGCGCGGATATCATACCATTGATTTTGTAAAAGAAGATAAAGATGAAGTATTTATGACAAAAGGAAAGCGTTATGCAGTTGTTGTAAAATTGGAAGAGAGTGGAGATACTTCTTATCAGACTTATGAATGTACTCATAACGATTCTGCACTTACAGAAGCAGTTAGCGCAAATAAGGGCGAAAGTTATGTTCAGTATTCGGATGGTGAGTGGGAAGATTTTTCCGAACTCGAGTGGTCTAGCAAAGAAAAAAATAATGCAAATCTTTGCATTAAGATGTTTTCTGATACTTGGGATTCTACGAAAGCAACACCGACGCCGACG
>ENA-OOYX01001488-OOYX01001488.1-human-gut-metagenome-genome-assembly--contig:-NODE-1488-length-9915-cov-1.777282_pt1 | contig 9915 bp, 8 predicted proteins | sample MGYA00241182_ERZ501387 | MGnify/ENA primary metagenome ERZ501387 (study PRJEB25962, sample SAMEA2042740) | human gut metagenome | biome: human gut; feature: human-associated habitat; material: faeces...
TGTATATAATAGGAAAGAAATGTGGTGAAAAAATGAAAGATTATAGTGAATATTTTAAAGGGCCAAATTTAAAAGAGGCTCAAAAAAGAAGTAGAAAACAAGTTGATCATTTAAAAGATGCTTTTGAAATACCTAGTGATATGGTAAGTGTAGGTAAAGGAAAAACTTATTATATTCATACTTATGGTTGTCAAGCGAATGAACGTGATGGTGAAACATTAGCAGGTATTTTTGAAATGATGGGATATACAGCTGCTAAAGAAATCGAAGAGGCAGATGTCATTTTATTAAATACTTGTGCTATTAGAGAAAATGCAGAAGAAAAAGTATTTGGGAAAGTAGGTTATGTTAAAAACTTAAAGAAGAAAAAACCAAATCTTATTTTTGGTTTATGCGGTTGTATGGCACAAGAAGAAGTTGTTATTAAAAGAATATTAGAAAAACACCCACATATAGACTTAATTTTTGGAACACATAATATTCATCGTTTACCAACTTTATTAAAAGAAGCAATGTTTAGTAAAGAAATGGTTGTAGAAGTATGGTCTAAAGAAGGGGATGTTATTGAAAATACGCCTGTTACACGTGCTAATGGACATAAAGCATGGGTCAATATCATGTATGGATGTAATAAATTCTGTACGTATTGTATTGTGCCTTATACAAGAGGAAAAGAACGTTCTCGATTAATGGATGATATTATTGAAGAAGTTAAAGGATTAAAAGCAGATGGATATCAAGAAATCACTTTACTTGGACAAAATGTCAATAGTTATGGAAAAGATTTAGAAGAAGACTATGATTTTGCGACTCTTTTAGAAGAAGTTGCTAAAACTGGAATTGCACGTATTCGTTTTACAACAAGTCATCCATGGGACTTCTCTAGAGAAATGATTGAAATCATTAATCAATATGATAACATCATGCCTTATATCCATTTACCAGTACAATCAGGAAATACAGAAATCTTGAAATTAATGGGTAGAAGATATACAAGAGAACAATATTTAGAACTTTTCCACATGATTAAAGAAGTGATGCCAGATTGTTCAATTACAACAGATATTATTGTTGGTTTCCCAAATGAAACAGAGGAACAATTCCAAGATACACTTTCTTTATATGAAGAATGTGAATACGATTTAGCCTATACATTTATCTATTCTCCTCGTGAAGGAACACCTGCTGCTAAAATGCAAGACAATGTGCCATTTGAACAAAAACAAGACCGTTTAGAAAGATTAAATGAAGTTGTTAAAGAAAAAGCTTTAAAACAAAATCAACGTTTCTTAAATCAAGTTGTGGATGTTTTAGTAGATGGTCCATCTAAACGTGATGAAACAATGATGACAGGATATACGGCACATCAAAAATTGATCAACTTCAAAGGGCGTAAAGAAGATATTGGTAAAATTGTGCCTGTAAAAGTCACAGAAGTAAAAACTTGGGCTTTAAAAGGTGAACAAGTTGACTAGAATTGAAGAGCTTGCTAGAAAATTAAATCAAGAAATTTTAGCTTTAGAAGTTGTTCAAGAATATCAAAAGTATGAAAAACTTGTTTTAAATGATGAAAAACTTAAACAATTAGAAAAAGAATTAAAAGTATTACAAAAAAAGATTGTCAATCAAAAAGCAAAACAGGATGATCGAGTTACAAAAACAATTCAAGAATATCAAGAAAAAAAAGCATATTATGAAAATCATCCATTAGTTGTTAATTATTTATATTTACAAAATGAAGTGAATGAAATCTTACAAACAATCAATCAACAAATGAATAATGCTTTAAAGTAGGGAAACCTACTTTTTCTTTTTATTATTGACTTATTTAAATTTGGGGATTATAATTTTTCAAAAATATAGAAAGAATAAGGAGATAAAAAAATGGCATTTTACTTTGAAGAACCATCGCGTACTTTTAATGAATATTTATTAGTTCCAGGATACTCATCAGCTGAGTGTCGTGCTGAAAACGTAAGTTTAAAAACACCATTAGTTAAATTTAAAAAAGGTGAAGAACCTGCATTATCACTAAATGTTCCATTAGTTTCAGCAATTATGCAAGCTGTATCTGATGACAATATGGCAATTGCCTTAGCTAAAGAGGGTGGAGTTTCATTTATTTATGGATCTCAATCAATCGAAAGCCAAGCAGCTATGGTAAGACGTGTTAAAAATTATAAAGCTGGATTCGTTCCAAGTGATTCAAACTTATCACCTGAATCAACTTTAAAAGATGTTTTAGATTTAAAAGAAAAAACTGGACATTCAACAATGGCAGTTACAGCAGATGGAACTGCTAACGGTAAATTATTAGGAGTTGTTACTGGAAGAGATTATCGTATTTCTCGTTTATCAATGGATACAAAAGTTGAAACTTTTATGACACCATATGATAAACTAATTTGTGCAGATTTAGGAACATCTCTTAAAGAATGTAATGATATGATTTGGGATAACAAATTAAATTCATTACCTGTAGTAGATGCTGAACAAAGATTACATTATTTCGTATTTAGAAAAGACTATGAAAATAGAAAAAATAATCCAAATGAATTATTAGATGAAAATAAACGTTACATTGTTGGTGCTGGAATCAACACACGTGACTATGCTACACGTGTTCCTGCATTAGTAGAAGCTGGTGCTGATGTTTTATGTATCGATTCATCTGAAGGATTCTCAGAATGGCAAAAATTAACAATCGATTGGATTAGAGAAAATTATGGTGATACTGTTAAAGTAGGTGCCGGTAACGTTGTTGATGCAGAAGGATTTAGATTCTTAGCTGAATGTGGTGCTGATTTCGTTAAAATTGGTATCGGTGGAGGATCAATTTGTATCACTCGTGAACAAAAAGGTATTGGTCGTGGACAAGCTACAGCAACAATCGAAGTAGCTAAAGCAAGAGATGAATACTTTAAAGAAACAGGAATTTATGTACCAATTTGTTCAGATGGTGGTATCGTTCATGATTATCATATGACATTAGCCTTAGCGATGGGTTCTGATTTTATTATGCTAGGTAGATATTTCTCAAGATTTGATGAATCTCCTACAAATAAAGTTCAAATTAATGGACAATATATGAAAGAATATTGGGGAGAAGGTTCTGCTCGTGCTCGTAACTGGCAACGTTATGATATGGGGGGAGATGCTAAACTTTCTTTTGAAGAAGGTGTAGATTCTTATGTACCATATGCTGGAAGCTTAAAAGATAACGTTGGTTTATCATTATCAAAAATTAAACATACAATGTGTAACTGTGGTGCTTTAACAATCCCTGAATTACAACAAAAAGCTAAAATCACTTTAGTATCAGCTACTTCAATTGTTGAAGGTGGCGCACATGATGTTGTGTTAAAAGACTCTAAAGAACAAAAATAAGACTTCGTTGAAGTCTTTTTTTTATTTTTAGACATATTGTTATATGGGGTGACAAAATGGCTGGTAAAGTGTATGAAATCATGACCAAGGCAACTTTATCAAAAGGAACGAAAAAAACGATTTCTAAATATGATTATGTTGTTAATGAGATTGATAAAATACTAGGATGTTGGATTTGTAATCATCAATATCAAGGAATCATTAGGGAGCATCAACCATTTATAGAAGGAAGTTTTGATTTGCATATTTGGTATAGTCATTTAAATGAAAGTTATTTATTAAAACAACAAGTGCATTACCAAGATGCTATTGATTTAAATATGAAAGATCATCAACTCAGTCAAAATGATCAAATTATTGTTGAAAGTCAATACTTACCTCGATGTATCCATGCAACCTTAGAAAATAAAACAATGCACATCGAAATAGAAAAACAAATGTCTTTAAAAATCATTGGTAATACAACAATTCTTGTAGAAAGTAAAACAAATGATGAAGAACTTGAAATGAAAATTAATCCCGATTTCATAACATAGAAAGATGTTTCTTTCTATGTTATAATAATCAACGAATTAGAATGAGGTGTAAAAATGAAACAAAAATACAGTCCAATGATGATGCAATATTTAGGTATCAAGGAACAAAATAAAGATGCTATTGTGATGTTTAGATTAGGGGATTTCTATGAAATGTTCTTTGATGATGCGATGATTGTTTCTAAAGAACTAGAACTTGCTTTAACAGGGAAAAATGCCGGCGCTAAAGAAAGAGTTCCAATGTGTGGGGTTCCTTTTCATAGTGCGAGTGGATATATTCAAAAATTAGTAGATAATGGACATAAAGTCGCGATTGTTGAACAATTAACAGATCCTGGAAAAAAAGGTATTGTTGAACGTGGTGTTGTTCAAATTGTCACACCAGGTACTATTTTTGATGAATCGATGACAAAGAATAAAAATAATTATATCGCGTGTATGATGATTTTTGATTTTGTTTATACGCTTGCTTTTTGTGATATTACAACAGGTGAATTTCAAGTCATCAATATTGATAAAAAGGATCATCTTTTAAATAATCAATTAGCTTCGATGGAAGTTAAAGAAATTGTTGTTAAAAGTGATTGTACATATAACTTTAATGATTCAATTATGGTATCTCATTATGATAATGAAACATTTAATGAAAAATATCGAGATATTTTTCATAATATAAAAGATTTAAAAGAAATCAAAGTATCTACTTTATTATTAAATTATTTAATTGAAACACAAAAAAGAGACTTGGAACATCTTCAAATGATTGAAGAAATCAATAATCAAGATTTTATGACAATGGATCTTTATACTAAAAAATCATTAGAATTAACTGAAAATTCTAAAGATCATGAAAAATATGGTTCCTTATTTTGGCTATTAGATATGACAAAATCAGCAATGGGAGCAAGACTTTTAAAAAATTATATTGATCGCCCACTTTTAAAAAAAGAAGCCATTGAAGAAAGATTAGATATTGTTGAAATCTTTACTCAACAATTTATTCAAAGAGAAAGTATTAAAGAAATATTAAAAGAAATCTATGACTTAGAAAGACTATCAAGTCGTATTGCTTTTGGAAACATTAATGCAAGAGATTTAAAATGGATTGCTTCTTCTTTAAAAGTCTTACCAGAATTAAAACAACAACTTTATTCATTCAATGAACCTTTAACAGATCAATTAGCTAATCAAATCATTGATCTATCACATATTACAAAACTCATTGATGATGCTATTATTGATAATCCTCCTCTTACGATTAAAGAAGGAAATATTATCAAAGATCATTTTAATGAAGAATTAGATGAATTACGTTATTTAAGAGATCATGGAAAACAATGGTTAGTTGATTTTGAACAAAAAGAAAGAGAAAAAACAGGTATTAAAAACTTAAAAGTTGGGTATAATCGTGTCTTTGGTTATTATATTGAAGTTACAAAAGGAAGTTTAGATCTTGTTAAAGATGAATTCGAATATACAAGAAAACAAAGTTTATCGAATGCAGAAAGATTTATTACGCCTGAATTAAAAGATATGGAAAGTAAGATTTTATCGGCACAAGATAAAATTCAAAAATTAGAATATGTTTTATTTACTCAAGTTAGAAATGAAATCAAAAAAGAAGTCCATTTGATTCAAGATGTTTCGAAGATTATCGCGCGTGTAGATGTTTATCAATCTCTTGCAATGTTAGCAAGTGAAAATAGTTATGTAAGACCTGTCTTTAATGATCAAAAAATCATGGATATTAAAGAAGGTAGACATGGTGTCATTGAAAAAGTCATGGGACATGGTAAATATGTACCTAACGATGTTTCAATTGATGAAAATTCACCAGTTGTCTTAATTACAGGGCCAAATATGGGTGGTAAATCGACTTATAAGAGACAAGTAGCTTTAATTGTTATTATGGCGCAAATTGGCTCGTTTGTTCCTGCTAAATATGCGAATCTTACAATCTTTGATCAAATCTTTACGCGTATTGGAGCAAGTGATGATTTAATTAGTGGGCAATCAACTTTCATGGTAGAAATGTTAGAAGCGAATAATGCTTTACGTTTTGCTAGTGAAAAATCGTTGATTTTATTTGATGAAATTGGTCGAGGAACAGCAACTTTTGATGGAATGGCTATTGCCCAGGCAATGATTGAATATATTGCCAGTGAAATTCATTGTATGACATTATTTTCAACCCACTACCATGAACTTACATTTTTAGAAGATAAAGGTCTTGGTATCCAAAATGTTCATGCTAGTGCTAGAGTAGATAATGATCATTTAGTATTTGAATATTTAATTAAAATCAGATAATCATGGAAAAATTTGAAGAATTAATCAACAGTGGGACTCCTGTGTTAGTAGATTATTTTGCGACTTGGTGTGGTCCTTGTAAAATGATGCATCCCATATTGGATGAATTGAAAAAACGGATGGGAGATCAGGTGAAGATTGTTAAAATAGATGTAGACATACCGGCTAACCGCCAGAGTGTATATACCTATCAGATTCAGTCGGTACCCACTTTGATGTTGTTTAAGAATGGTTTCCTGTTGTGGCGTCAGAGTGGGGTGGTCCAGACAGAGCAGTTACAGGAAATTGTTGAAAAATATATTGGATAAGATGATGAAGTATATTGTTTTAAGACGTTTGGATGAAAAGGTAAAGATTAGGGAAAGTAGTGATTGTTTTATATTGAGTGCCGGATTGTTACAGATAGATGGGGTTGGTTTATAAAAAAGAAAGATCAGCAAAATGCTGATCTTTTTTTGTGTAGCGGGGACCCGATTCGAACGAATGACCTTTGGGTTATGAGCCCAACGAGCTACCACTGCTCCACCCCGCAATCTCAGTCAATACCTGTTCTGTATTTTGGTTGCAAAAGTAATGTATTATTGTGATATATCAAATGTTTGGAAGAAAAAATGTTTTTGATTTTTGTTAAAAAAACAATTCCGCTTTGTTATTTTGCCTATATTTGCGTTAAAAGTCAATATTTTTGTTGTAGATGGATCGGATAAAAGGAATTGTATATGGTATTGTATCGTCTTCCACGTTTGGTTTAATTCTGCTTTTTGCTTTGCCAGCTATTCGAGGAGGGATAGGAGTGGATTCTGTGATGTTTTATCGGTTTGGAATTTCTGCCTTGGTGCTGGGATTGTGGTTATTGTTCCGTAAGCATGATCTGAAGGTTAGCGGTAAAGAAGTGTTGACGTTGGCGATATTGGGGATTTTTTATGCTATGACAGCTTTATTACTGACAACTTCGTATTTATATATTCCCAGTGGTATAGCTACAACAATTCATTTTTTATATCCGGTTGTTGTTACTACAATCATGATTCTTTTTTTTAAAGATAAGTTGTCTTTGCCTTTAGTTATAGCTGTTTTGATGGCTATAACAGGTGTATATTTTTTGAGCGGGAAAGGGGAATCTGGTTATATTAGTTTGAAAGGACTTTTATTAGTGCTTACGACAGTGGTGACTTATGCTTTTTATATAGTTGGGGTAAATAAGTCCTGCGTTGCCCGAATGGAAGGGTTGAAACTGACGTTTTATGTATTGCTGTCCGGAGCAGTTGTTTTTGGTTTGAATTTATTGGTGAAAGGTATTCCTTTGGATCCGGTTCCTGATATAGAGCTGGCGATTTATTTGATTTTGCTGGCTTTGATTCCGACTTTAGTTTCTGATTTTACGCTGATTTTATCGGTACAACATGTGGGATCGACAATAACTGCAGTATTAGGATGTATGGAGCCAGTGACAGCTGTGGCAATGGGAGTGTTGGTTTTGCAAGAGCAGCTTGGAGGTGGACAAGTTATGGGAATAGCTGTTATTTTGTTGGCCGTTTCAATTGTGATTTTAGCTGATAGCCATGAGAATATGAGGTTTAAGCGATTGAATCTGATAAAATTATGGAGAAAAGTTTATAAATTTTAGATTGACACTTGTAACAGTTGCCGGATTGTTCTGTGAGTAAAAGTCATAGCCCTGGCTTATTCTTCCGTATTTTTCTATATTTAACTGTTAACATACCGTAAAGTAGAGAAATATTGATTCTAAAAGCTTTATCTTTGATAGAATATAATTTCTAATTTTAATTTATGTTATTAAAAGGTTTAAAGATCGGAAATCTTTCTATACGGATTCCGGTTATTCAAGGTGGAATGGGTGTGGGTATTTCTCTTTCAGGTCTGGCATCGGCTGTGGCAAACGAAGGGGGAGTAGGGGTCATTTCTGCAGCAGGATTGGGTGTGATTTATAAGAATCTGTCTAAAAATTATCTGGAAGCCAGTATATTAGGGCTTAAAGAGGAATTACACAAGGCTCGTGAAAAAACAAAGGGAGTTATTGGTGTAAATATTATGGTTGCTCTTTCAAATTTTACTGATTTGGTGAAGACAGCCATAACTGAAAAAGCTGATATTATTTTTGCAGGTGCGGGTATGCCGTTGAATTTGCCTTCTTTTTTGCAAAAAGATAGTGTAACTCAATTGGTTCCTATTGTATCTTCCGGACGTGCAGCCAAATTAATTTGTGAAAAATGGAAAAGCATATATGATTATTTGCCGGATGCTTTGGTGGTAGAAGGGCCTAAGGCTGGGGGGCATCTGGGATTTAAGAGTGAGCAGATTGATGACGAGCATTTTAAGTTGGAAAATATTTTACCGGAAGTGATTCAGGAAGCCCGTGAGATGGAAGAAAAATATGGTAAGAAAATACCGGTGATTGCTGCCGGGGGCATTTATTCCGGTGAGGATATGCGTAAGATAATGGAATTGGGAGCTGACGGAGTACAAATGGGGACGCGTTTTGTAACGACGGAAGAATGTGATGCATCAGATGTTTTTAAGCAAACCTATATAAATGCTCATGAGGAGGACATACAGATCATAAAAAGCCCTGTTGGAATGCCAGGGAGGGCTATTTTCAGTGATTTTATCCGTAAAATACGGGAAGGGAAAAAGCAACCTAAAATTTGTCCTTTTAATTGTATAAAAACTTGTGATATTTCTAAAAGTCCTTATTGTATTATTACGGCCTTGTATAATGCTTTCCGGGGAAATATGGAAAATGGATATGCTTTTGCCGGAGCAAATGCTTTTAAAGCAACCCGGATCATGTCTGTGAAAGAGACTTTTCGTTCTTTGCTCGAAGAGTTTAATAAGGGAAAGGGCTGAGAGAGGAGTAAGGAACGATACAAGGGTATTTCTATCATTGAGGCGGATTATTTCCGCCTTTTTTTATTGTCTTTCTGTTTATTTGTTTATTTTTGGTAATGCGAAAACGATTGAAAAACTGGGCTTATAAAAATTTGTCCTCATTGTCAGTCTGAGGTGGGAGATCATTTTGATTTATGCTGCAAATAAAAAAGAGAATAGTAGAGTATTTAAATAATATAGCTATGGATAATAAAGTTGTTGGAAGACTGGAGTCTGTTCAGGTTAATCCTTATAATGGTGTGGTTCGGAATGTGCGTGTCAGTAAGTTTCCGGAGAGGGATTACCGGGGGGAGCGAAGGTATCGTACCGTTTTTGGAGTGGGTGAGTTGGAAAGGTTATTCATAGATGTTGAGGTTTTCAATAAAAAGTATGGTGAACCTGCCTGGGAAGGGATACTGACAGTACGTTTGTTTTGTCTGGAAGGACAAAATGCCCGTTGTATAGTAAAGAAAAGCAGTAAAATCAACCTGAATGAGGCTGAATCTTTAGTGGAATATACTGAAGAAGTTGGTGAAAAGGATTTGCCGGAACAGAAGTGGCAACAAGGAACATACCGGATTTTGGCAGATATCGATGGGATGGCAACTCAGTCTGAGGATATTTATATTATACAGGGAAACGGGCTGGTGAAAGAATATTTTCGTTTATTGCATGCCGGTTTGGACCGGAATTGTCAGGAAACTGAAGAAGCTGCACAAAAAAGGGTACATTCTTTTCAGATGTTTGATGCCACTGGGCTTAAGAATATACGATTTTTCCTGATGGCTCAAAA
>ENA-OOYX01001492-OOYX01001492.1-human-gut-metagenome-genome-assembly--contig:-NODE-1492-length-9900-cov-1.934383_pt1 | contig 9900 bp, 9 predicted proteins | sample MGYA00241182_ERZ501387 | MGnify/ENA primary metagenome ERZ501387 (study PRJEB25962, sample SAMEA2042740) | human gut metagenome | biome: human gut; feature: human-associated habitat; material: faeces...
TCGATAAAGCTGTTGAAGAATGCCATCTCTTCCGGCGCATTCTCTAACACATAGTTGATGACATATTTTAACATGCTCTCAGCTAAGATCATGTCATCCTCTAAATCTGCAAATGCGATCTCCGGCTCGATCATCCAGAACTCTGCTGCATGTCTTGTCGTGTTGGAGTTTTCTGCACGGAAAGTAGGTCCAAAGGTATAGATGTTCTTAAATGCCATCGCATAAGTCTCACCGTTCAGCTGTCCGCTTACAGTAAGATTAGTCGGTTTATTGAAGAAGTCTTTGCTGTAATCTACTTTTCCATCCTCTGTCATTGGAAGATCGTTCATGTCAAGTGTGGTTACCTGAAACATCTCGCCGGCGCCCTCACAATCGCTTCCGGTGATCAGTGGTGTGTGCACATACACGAAATCCCTCTCCTGGAAAAATTTATGGATTGCATAAGCGCAGAGGGAACGCACACGGAATACAGCCTCAAAAGTATTAGTTCTCGGTCTTAAATGAGAGATGGTTCTCAGATACTCAAAGCTGTGTTTTTTCTTCTGCAGTGGATAATCCGGTGTAGAAGGACCTTCTACTTCCACTTTTTCAGCCTGAATCTCAAATGGCTGTTTTGTACCCGGAGTTGCAACTAATTTACCGGTAACGATGATCGCTGCTCCGACATTTAATTTTTCTACCTCTTCAAAATTTTCCAGAACATCGGAATAAACAACCTGGACCGGCTCAAAAAAAGTTCCGTCGTTTACCACGATAAATCCAAAGTTTTTGGAGTTACGGATGTTTCTCACCCAGCCACCGATCGCGATGGTCTGATCCACATACTCATCCTGTCTGCGGAATAAATCTCTTACATTTACTAATTCCATTTTTCTACTCTCCCTTTCTCTCATCAACGTCTGTCGACTCTTTTATGATCTCATACCTCTGTTTCGGTATCGTTTTCTTATTCTTCTGTGCTGTCTGCGGATTCTGTACTTTCCACAGACTCTGTCGTTTCTTCTACTGCGTTCTCCGTAACCTCTGCTGTCTCTGCCAATTTATCTAAAACTAATCCTGCAAGATAAATCACACGGATCTGATTCTTTCCGTAAACATAATCGCCATAACCATAGTTACTATATAACGTATCAGCATCACCGAAACCGCCGCTGCTTACGATCGTGCTTACATAATCTTCAAACTCCGTATCGTCAATCTGGATATCTTCTTTTTCTGCAATGGCTTTTACGATCAGTTCTAACCTGATACTGCTCTCCACACTGTCAGACCATTCCTGCTCGATGCTCTCTTCTGTATAGCCGTAAGAGCTGAGTACCGTTTCCATCTGGCTCTCATCCCCGGAGCAATAACGGTCAATGAAATTGGCACGGATCGCTTCGATCACATCAGATCTGTAATCTGCCGGCATATCAACGGTACAATTTTCTAACAGATAATCCTCCAAAGCGGAGTAAATATCATTTTTATGAGTGCTCTCTGCGCTGGACTCCAGATACTGGCGTACCTGCTCGTACACTCCATCCACGGAATCCACGCCAAACTGTTCCAATGCGAATTCATCATCCATCGTATCCATGGTCACTTCCTTCTGGATAGAATTGACCGTAAATGTAAATACAACTTCTTTTCCGGCAAGATCCGGGTTATTCGGGTACTCATCCGGGAACGTCACATTGGAATCGATCACATCGCCTACTGATGCACCGATCAGTCCGTCTGTAAATCCATCAATGTAACCGGAACCGCTTGCGGAAGAATTGTTGGACACATCAATATTCTGATCCTCTGCTGTTCCGCCGCTGAACGCCTCACCGTCTAATTTTCCGACATAGTCTACGTTTACAATGTCGCCCTCTTCCACTGTTGTCTTGTCCGGATCCGCCGTATAAAAAGGTCCGCCCTGTGTAAAAATCTTTTCCACATAATCAAGCACATCCTGATCTGTGACGTCATAATCTCCTGAAATCGTAATCGGGATTGCACTGTAGTCACACAATGTCACATAATCCGATCCCTTCAGATCATATTGTGCAAGCGGAACTGCCGGCACCTCTTCTGTGCTTTCGGTGTTCTCTACTGCTTCCGTTGCCTCAACTGATTCACCTTTGCTGCCGCATCCTGTCATGCTGATCGCTGTGGATACACACAATAAAAGTGCTAACACTCTCTTTTTCATTTAATCTTACCTTTCTTTTCCTCATTTCCTTTTCCGGCTTTTCTGCCGGAAATCCAAAAGACGGAGTCTGCCGTCTAACTTTTATAACATATCACAATTTTCCCTAAAATAAAAGGTATTTCCCCAAAATCACATTGCTTTTTCCAAAAATCAATGCTACAATAAAACACGAATTTGAAATTAGGGAGGATTTTCGTTGTGAGTCCAGTAACAATTGTATTATTAGTTATTTTAGCAGTGCTTATTGCTGCAACAATTGCTTTAATTTTCCTCGGAAAGAAAGCTCAGAAGAGAAAAGACGAGCAGGATGCACAGCTTGCTGCAACTGCACAGACTGTTACCATGTTGATTATTGATAAGAAGAGGATGCGTCTGAACCAGTCCGGTCTGCCACAGGCAGTCATTGACCAGACACCAAAGCTTATGCGCCGTTCCAAACTTCCGATCGTAAAGGCTAAGGTCGGACCAAAGGTTATGACTCTGATCGCTGATGATGCATGTTTTGATATGATCCCTGTGAAAAAAGAAGTCAAAGCTACAGTAAGTGGTATTTATATCACGAAAGTTACCGGTGTCCGCGGTCCGTTAGAGAAACCGGAAGGCAAAGTAAGCTGGAGAACCAAGTTAAAGAGAAAAGCTGAGAGCGCCAACAAAGAACTTCAGAAAGAGAAAAAATCCATGAATGAAGAAAAGGCCGCTAAGAAATCTAAGACAAAATAAGAATGGACAGATAAGGCTTCCAGCCCGGAGGGGTTGGAAGCCTTTTTTCACTTCTTCCTTATTTCTTCAATACAAATGAAGCTTTATTATCTGTCGAACTATCTTTTCCGATAAATATTTCGAATTCTCCTGCTTCGCTCTCATAGATTCCATTCTCCGTCAAAAAAAGAAGCTGTTGTTCTGTTATGGTAAAAACTACCTTCTTTTCCTCTCCCGGACGAAGCGTAACCTTCTTAAAATCTTTCAATTCTCTGACCGGACGCACTACAGAAGCCGCAATATCATGGATATAAAGCTGCAGGGTTTCTGTTCCCGTGCAGTTTCCTGTATTTTTTACAGTTACCTCCGCTTCGATCTGCCCCGATGTATCCATCCATGTCTGATTTAACTGAATATCTGAAACTTCAAACGTTGTGTAACTCAGACCATATCCAAATGGATACAATGGCTCATTTGGAATATCCAGATATTTCGAGCGGAATCTGTCTTTATCTTTGCCTTCTACATGTGGGCGTCCTGTTGAATATTCATTATAATGTACCGGTACCTGTCCTACACAGTATGGAAAACTCATCGGCAGTTTTCCGCTTGGATTATATTTTCCAAATAAAGTGTCCGCAATTGCCCTCGCTCCTTCTGTTCCAGGCAGCCACACCTGAAGGATGGCTTTTGCCTTTTTGTTTATTTCACGTATGTCTAACGGGCGTCCTGAAAATAAAACCACTACAATATTTTGATTGACTTCCGCAATTCTATCAAGCAATGCTTCCTGTACCTCAGGGATTCTGATATTTGCGTTACTGGTTGCTTCACCCGACTGTAAACGGTCTTCTCCTATTGCAAGTACTACGATATCTGCCTCTTCTGCTGCCTGTACCGCCTCTTGCAGCATATGTTCCTCCTGCTCCTTAGTATAGGATTGCTGCTGTTGTTCTCCAAATCCTTCCAGACATACATCCGCCCCTAACATTGGTGATCCCTGGCAAAATGTACTGTTTTCTGAAACGTACTGTTCCTGTACTGCCTCATGCAGCGTCATAACATCTTTTTCATCTGCGATAAACGACCATGCTCCAAGCAGGTTTCTGTTATCTACATACGGACCAATAAAGGCAATCTTTTTCTGTTGCTCTAAAGGCAGGATATGTTCCTCATTTTTCAACAAAACAAAAGATTTCTTTGCAGCTTCTCTCGCCAGATTCCGGTGCTCCTCACATAAAATATATTCCTTTTCTTTTTTCTGATCTGCATCTTTATATGGATTCTCAAAGAGTCCCAGATTATTTTTAAGCCGCAGAATACGAAGACATGCCTCATCTATAAGTTCTTCTCTTATTTTTCCATCCCTGACCATCTGACACAGATTTTCACTGTAAATTCCTGTCATCATGTCAATATCTACGCCTGCTTCCACTGCACGCACTGCTGCTTCTTCTCTGTCTGCACAATATCCGTGATAAATGGTCTCCTCGATGGCTGCCCAGTCTGATATAAGTACACCATCGAACTTCATCTGCTCTCTTAAAATGTCCCGCATCAACTTTTTATTTCCGGTTGCCGGGATTCCATTGACTGTATTAAAAGATGTCATAACCAGAGCTGCACCTGCATCTATTCCCGCCTGATACGATGGCAGATAGAACTCTCTGAATGTATGTTCTGAAAGTTCTACCGTATTATAATCTCTCCCTGCTGTCGGTGCACCATATCCTGCAAAATGTTTGACACATGCTGCAATTGCATAGTTATCTTTCAGGCTGTTTCCCTGAAATCCACGCACCATTGCTGTACAGAATAGACTGTTCAGGTAAGGATCTTCTCCCGTCGATTCCATGACACGTCCCCACCTTGCATCTCTTACCAGATCTGTCATAGGTGCAAATGTCACATGAAGACCGCTGACCGAAGCCTCCTTTGCTGCCACAGATGCACACTGTTCTGACAATTCCGGTTCAAAGGAAGCTCCCTGCGCAAGCGGAATTGGAAACACCGTCTTATAACCATTTATGACATCTAGCATAAACAGTAATGGTATATGGTGCGGATGCTTTTCCATATAGTTTTTTTGTATACTTTTCAGGGTTTCAGCGCCCATGGATCCGATGACTGATCCTGCAAGATTTACATTGTCTTCTGTAAATCCCTTATCCGCCATAGGACCTGTGACAACGATTTCACCATTAAAAAATCCTCCTGTCACCTGACTCATCTGATTTACTTTTTCTTCCAGAGACATGTCTCTCAAAAGTTCTGTTAATTTCTGTTCTGTCATACGTGTGTTTCCTCTCCAAATTTCCTTCTATATTCCAGTGGTGTCAATCCTGTATTCTCCTTAAACATTTTTGTAAAATAGGAAAAATTACTATATCCAATATGTAATGAAACCGTATTGATTGGAATGCTGCTGCCACACAAAAGTTTTTTTGCTTCGTCTACCCTTTTCTGCAATATATAATTGCTTATAGATACTCCCTTTTCTTTTTTGAACATCCGAGACATATAGTCTGTATTCAAATAGACTAATTCTGCCAGTTCATCTCTGTGTATCTCTTCCCTGAAATGACTGTCAATATATGTACATATCTGATCTGCGACAGAGTCTTCTTTTGTGATATATAATTTATATCCAACCGCTTTCCGCATCAAATTTTCTACATACTCCATCATTTCGTTAAATCCATTTACAGCGCCAAGCATGTAATTCTCACTCTCTTTATCTGAAAAAAGTGCATTGGCATAAATCCCCATCTCTGACAGCCATACATACACCATCTGTGTAACATCCGTCCTTAATGACAGCAAAAACTGCCGTGTGATCATCTCATTCTTCCTGACTGTCTCCAGATAACTGCGTATGCTTGCTATGACTGCTTCCACTTCCTCCCCTGCCAAAAGGGTTATATTCTGGCACCAAACATTTTTCATCTGCTCCTTTGCTTTTTTTCTTTAATGTTTTGATATTACATCTAAACAACTTTTTCTTCTTGAAAAAAAGATGCGAACTTACTTATATCTTTCATCTAAGTTCTTACACTTTTCCTTAATCTTGTGACGTAAAGGTTCTGAGTGCAATACCTCAACAAAGTCTGAACTCTGTATAGCCCACGATATCATTGTATCGGAAACACACTTCACTTCTATACAATCCCATATATCATCTATATGTTCTACGAACTGATATTCCATGTTCAGTTGAATCTGATCCTCTTTACAAACACGTTTACTCATAATGATTGCGCTCCTTTGAGATAGGGTGAAATGTTAGCATTTCCTAGCAATCATTATAGTGTCTCATTCATAAAGCGAATCCAATGTAAGCAGCAAAACATCCTCATCCGCCAATTCCGCAAACCAATCCGTATATCCAGACAACGAAAAGAAAATATACTTCGTAACCACATATTTTGCATTGATCAGTTTTCCTCTTCTGATCAGAGTTTCATAAATCCCCTTGTCAATCTTTTCATTCTTGAACTTGCACTCTCCAACAACCGCCTTTTTGTCTGTCTCGGATAAGGCAACAACATCTATATCGGCAGACTGTGATCTTATCTCACCATTCTTATCTCTTACATTCTCCACTCCCCACCAGGTGCCTACTGATGTAATAAAACAGCCATATTCGCCCATGATGCCTTTCATCAAAGTATAGTACCTGCACATTTCTTCAAACACAGAACCCATAAAAGAATGTAAAACCGGTTTTACTGCCTTTTTATAATAAATCTCTCCCTGTCCCATCTCGATCACACTGGTAGCCTTGGGAATGAACTCATACCAGAATTTAAACATATAATCTTTTAGAACATACTGCGTTTTCTTTTTATTCTTCTCATCTGTAATGCACTTCTTTTTTTCGATCAGGCCAACACTGATCAATTTGTCCAATGAATATAATACCGTCTGTTCTTTTTCCCCAATTTTTCCTGCAATCGTATTAAGCGTATTCCCGCCTGATGCAATCTGCTCGACAATATTATTTACAACCGATACATCTGCAAATTCCTGTGTCAGTAAATTTCTTGTCTCGTCATATAAGTAGCCATCTGTCCGGAAAAAAAGTCTTATAATATTTTCATCCATGCTCTTTGCCGGATCGATCATTGACAAATACTTTGCAACGCCTCCGGTAATTCCATAACAAATTGCTTTATCCTCATTCGAATAGTCCGGAACAAATTTTGCTGAATCCAGATAATTAAACGCTTCCAGTTTCATCTGCGAATCACGTCTTCCAAACAATGGACTTTTTTCACTCAGCACTTTCTGCCCCATGAAACTGAGTGAAGAACCGCATAAAATGATCTTTAGTTTTTTATTATTCCAGACTGTATCGATATATTTCTGTAATATGGATAAAAGGGCATCATCTTTTTCTGCCCAATACGGCAGTTCATCTATGACAAGTACCAGCTTCTCGTCACCAATATTTTTGTCGATAAAACCGCCTCTGTCGTATTAAAACTGATGTTTTCCACTCCTGGCATCAGCACATCCAGTACCTGTCTTGAAAACAATTCTAAGTTCCTATGTTTTCCAACTTTTGTTGCTGTGTAAAATATCGTTTTTTTATCTTTCACAAATTCCGTAATAAGCGTAGACTTTCCGATACGTCTACGCCCATAGATAACGATCATGCCAATTCTGTCTTTTTCATAGAATTCTTTTAAGGATGCTAACTCTCTTTCTCTGCCAATAAACATAGAAATCACCTTTCTGCAAATTCGGTTTGTTTTTATTCAAATTGATTTTGTTAAAATTGATTTGAATAAAATATAACATATCCTATGATATCTCGCAATCCTCTTTTAGTTTTCCCTGACAGCGTGGTACAAAAATTCAGCTTCATCAAAAGAAGATGGACTATAATACACATCAATTCCATCACTAGCTTTTTCTAAAATATAATACTCAAAAATAACCGTATCATCTTCATACACCTGTGCCGGATATTCCAGATATACTTTGTTTTCCTCTTCATTTTTTACATTTGTTTCATTTGCCAGAAATCTGTAGGTGTCCTCCGATTCATAATCAGAAAGATCAATGCCATTCTCTGTCGCTTCAATCATTAACCGACCTGTTCCATAATCGGAAGTATAATGATACGTTCCGATCATTTCTGATAATTTTTCAAAATCCTGTATGTGTTTCTCTGTATTATCTGTCGTTTCTGTATGAACTGCAATTTCTGTTGGTGTGACTCTTTCTATAACATCATCCTGCGTATCATTCAAGATATAGGTTACCTTGAAGTCGCTTCCTGAATTATTTCTGATGTACTCTGCCAGTTTCTTATTTTCACTCAAATCAACATAAACAAAATGTCCATATTGTAAATTGTCCTCTGCATACAAAAATTCAAGAGCAAACACATTATCCTCTTCAACTCCTGCATCCGCTGCATAAAAAACATGCTCTTTTCCATCCGCCTTTATATTTTCTGTCACATCCTCAGAAATAAGTTTTCTTATGCTATATCCATCGAAACAGCTATACGGATTTTTTATCAGATAAACCGTTAGTTTTTCTTTTTTTTTGTTATTTGTGCCATCACTCTGTAATTGCATATCTGCACTCAATACAATTTCACCATTATGAATTTCATACTCATAGTCTGTGATATTCCCAAAATTCATGCCACTTGTTGTATCTTGTACATTAATTTTTTCGTCCATATAATCTGAAAAATCCAGTTTCTTACCCGTGAGCGAATATTGAATATATTCCACCTGTTCCTGTGAGATAAAACCATTGTTTTTTGTTTCCTGTTCATCCATATATTGGAAAGAATATCTGGAATTTTGTATAAATCTAGCCAGAAATATATTTTTCCAATCTTCTCCATCTATAACAGTTTCATCAAAATCATGATAGCAGCATGCCAATTCTGTAATTGCGCCCCTCAAATCATCTCCAAGCTCAAAATCAGAAGGATACACATATTCATCAACATCCAACTTTTCATAGTCAAATATACTATTGTCTGATTTGTTGCTGTCTGTGCAGGCTGCAACCAACATCATTACTGCAAACACCAGACCGATTGTGAATGCCATTTTACAATTTTTCATAATACACTACCTCAACTTCACGATTATCATATCATGTGCAAAAACGGCACATGATTAACATTCATCGTTCGCCGAATGCATAAATGCATTCTTCTCACTTGCACTCCTTATATCCTAAAATCCTTCGTATCTTTCGACATGATATTCATGGAAATGCTGCACTCTGCCAGATGTTCATAATTGACTTCCAGCTTATAATCGACCTTGATGTCAATGTTGTCTTCTGTCTCATTCACTTTCACGTCTGTGGCGTTGATTCCGACCAGCAGATTTCCAAACGGTGTGTTGTAGTATGACATATTTTTCTTGTTTTTCTCAAACATCATATGCACATTGGTCACACCCTTTTTAGTGACATCCAGAAAATCATCATTTACTTTGATAACGCTTTTCGTCACTCCGTCAAAGCCTTCCTGCACTTCATCATACAGAATATAGTGCTTTCCATTTTTCTTATAGTAGTTTCCGGTTGTGATAATCTCCACCGGACCGTTATCCTGATCTTCTGCAAACTGTAAACCACTGATTTTCACAAGTACATCTTTTGTCATTTATGTAAACCTCTTTTCTGTTTCGCGTCATTGTCTTTTCAAGCCATATATTAGCGTGTTTCTTATAATTTAGCAAGCGTAAGCTTTTTGAAACATTGTTTTCTTATAAGTGTGCTGCTTTATTTTAGTTTTCAGCCAGCTTCTCCAGATACGGATTCAGCCACGAAAAATATTTCATTCTGACCTGATAGTCTCCTTCTGCCAGCACCTTCTCATACTCTTCTGTTGTCAGTACTTCACGCAGCTTTTCTCCTGCTTCCTTATCGACCACCTCATACATGCTGTCTGAAAAACACATGTTAGGATACATCACACACCACCAGTTATGTCCGTTTCCTTCTCCGATCACAATACGGAGTGCCTCGTAATCTCCCGC
>ENA-OOYX01001532-OOYX01001532.1-human-gut-metagenome-genome-assembly--contig:-NODE-1532-length-9674-cov-1.621062_pt1 | contig 9674 bp, 8 predicted proteins | sample MGYA00241182_ERZ501387 | MGnify/ENA primary metagenome ERZ501387 (study PRJEB25962, sample SAMEA2042740) | human gut metagenome | biome: human gut; feature: human-associated habitat; material: faeces...
TACAAAATCTTTGTCTGCGGCAGCCCCACTGTTTTTATCTGCTAAGTTATATCTGTTCTAATAATAATATAACAACTTTTTTTGCATCCGTCAAGAAGTTTTATCTCTTTTGATCAGGCGCCTCATGGCATCTGCTGCTACACGCACTGCCTGCTCCGTATCATGGCATTGGATATCCTCAAGTCCTTTAGCCCGCCTTGTCTGGTTTCCCAGTACTAAAAGGACCGTTCCCACGCGGACTCTCCTTGCTGCTGCCACAACAAACAGAGCAGCTGACTCCATCTCACTGGCAAGAGCGCCACAGTCAAGCCACGCCTGCCATTTTGACTTTAATTCCCCTCTTACGGGCATACTGTCCGGATCTAACTGGCCATAAAAAGAGTCTTTGCAGTGGACAACTCCTGTATGGAACCTCTGGCCATCTGCTTTTGCTGCCTCTGCCAGGGCATTTACAACCTGAAAATCCGCCACTGCCGGAAATTCAACAGGCGCGTACTGAAGCCCGGTGCCTTCCATACGGATCGCACCGGTAGCGATCACCAGATCACCGCCCAGTACATTTTCCTCTATACCACCGCAGGTTCCCACACGGATAAAGCACTCAGCGCCGCAGTGGATCAGTTCTTCCATTGCGATGGCAGCAGACGGGCCCCCGATGCCTGTACTGCACACACTTACTTTCTCTCCTTCCAATGTACCTGTATAAATGGTATATTCCCTGTTTGAAGCAACAAATCTGGGATCTTCTAAATATCTGGCAATCTTCTCACATCTGCCCGGATCACCTGGCAGGATCACATACCGTCCTACATCTCCCGGACGTATTTTTAAATGATATTCCTCGTTTCCTACACTGTATGCAACTGGCATAATAATCCCTCCTGTTGTATCCATAAATTTTCTGTTTTTATTGTACCACACCCCTGTATCGTCTGTCAAATTCTCCGGTTGTCCCAGAACTTTTCTGCTTCTTTTAAAACGATTTCCATAATAGCGTCGATCTCATGAAAATCATACACCGGACAGTCTGACATAGACTCTGCATCAAATCCGGACCATGTATCCGGCCTGAAATCTGTAACATACGCCTTTACAGTCTCTTTTCTGCACACAGCCTTTTTTGAAACATCACGGCGCATCACTTCTATTTTGGCATAATGGGAGTCTTTCAGTCCTTCCACCAGGATCAGATCCATATCCTGAAAAAAAGGCAAAAAATCTTCTGCCTCATGGCCCTTTTCCTCTTTTACCAGACAGAAACGATTTTCAGAATAGACTAACGTTCCCACTGCCCCCGCTGCTTTGTGACGGTAACTGTCTGTTCCCGGTACATCCGGCACAAAATCATGACCATCGTGTTTGATCACAGCCACCTTAAGCCCGCGCACGGAAAATTCCCGGACTAAAGTTTCCGTAAGAGTCGTCTTGCCCGTATTTTTCTTTCCGCTGACTGCAAATACCGGTGTTTTCAAGCATGTAAGTTCTCCTAATGCCTGGGGAGTATTCACATTTAAAAACCACCGGTCAGGTACATGTTCGTTTTCTGTTTCTAAAACCTTTACCTGCAGTTTTCCTAACAGATCACGTACTTTCCCATTTTTTTCCAAAAGTTGTTTTTCAAGAACCGGCAGACATCTGGCTGAATACCAGCCGCACACCGGATGGATCCGCCCGTCTCTTGTTTTCCAGATCACAGCATCCCATTTATCTCCTGCTTCCATAAGAGCGCGTTTCCCCAGATAAGATGCAAATAAGGGCATATCGCAGGAAACAAAAAACAGTCCATCAAGACCGGTCTGTTTTAAACAGGAATAGATCCCTCCTAAAGGTCCGGCCTCTGGGATCAGATCAGGGATTGCCCTGGGATCCGGGCTTTTTTTTGCCTCTGATACAAAAACCGGCAATCCCAGCTGCTCCAGTTCTCCTTTGATCCGTTCTTCAAAACTTTTTCCCCTGTAAAGAAGCTTGGCTTTATCACTTCCGCCCATGCGGCTGGACTTTCCGCCTTTAAGCAGGACACATCCATACTGTTCCATTTTCATTTTCCTTCTCTTTATCATGAAATACGTACACCTGGAAATCTTTCGTTATTTTCCAATATCCAGGTGTAAAAAAGCAGGAAGCCATATATCCCGCTTCCTGCCTTTTTATTTTCTAATGTACTTACAAGATCTTACTGTAAAGATGCAACAATAGCATCTGCCAGTGCCTCTAACTGTGCATCCTGCTCATCCTTTAAAGCAGATTTAACAGTGACAGTCTGCTCTAAAATGTTCATGTTCTTCATGCCGGAAAGGATCTCTTTCATCTGCTTTCCTGCAACAACACCCCAGGTACCATTTTCGATCACAGCTACAGTACGGTTCTGCAGTCCATGTGCCTTTAAATCATTTAAAACATGTTCCATATTGGTAAAGATGCCGCCATTATAGGTAGCTGCTGCAAATACCAGATGGCTGCAGCGGAATGCTTCGCTTACGATCTGGGATGGATGGGTTGCAGATACATCATAAACTGCAATATTTCTCACACCCTTGTCAGCCAGCTTGCATGCCAGGATATTGGCTGCGTTTTCCGTATTTCCGTAAATAGAACCATAGGCGATCATAACACTCTTTTCTTCCGGTGCATAGCTGCTCCAGGTTAAGTATTTATCTACATACCAGCTGATATTTTCACGCCATACAGGTCCATGTAGCGGGCAGATGGTAGCGATCTCCAGTCCTGCTGCTTTCTTAAGCAGTGTCTGTACCTGCATGCCATACTTTCCAACGATATTGGTATAATATCTTCTTGCATCATCCAACCAGTCACGCTCAAAGTTTACTTCATCTGCAAACAGGTTGCCATTCATGGCGCCGAAAGTACCAAAAGCATCTGCGGAGAATAAAGTCTTGTCTGTGGTATCGTAAGTAACCATAACTTCCGGCCAGTGTACCATTGGTGCCATTACAAATGTAAGGTTATGCTTACCGGTGCAGAGAGTATCTCCTTCTTTTACTACTACGGATCTGGAGTCAATATCAAGATCAAAGAACTGCTTGATAATACCAACTGTCTTTGCATTGCATACGATCTTTGCTTCCGGATGCTTTTCTGCGATCTGTCCTAAGGTTGCAGCATGGTCTGGTTCCATGTGGTCTACTACGATATAATCTAATGGACGGCCGTCTAAAACCTTTGCCAGGTTCTCATAAAACTGTCCTGCTACTGCCCAGTCTACTGTATCAAAAAGAACCGTCTTTTCATCTAACAAAACATAGGCATTATAGGAAACACCTCTTGGGATCGGGTATGCATTTTCAAACAGAGCCAGACGTCTGTCTGTACCTCCTACCCAGAATAAATCTTCTTTTACTTTTTTTACACAATACATCGCTTATCATCCTTTCTGTTCCTATTTGTCAGGCAGCCCATTCCTGACTTTCAGGGCCGCCTGGTTGTTTAAGCGTTACATTTTACAGGTCAAATACCTCAAAATCATCTTCTTCTTTTTCGTTCTGGTCTTCAGAAGTTTCTTCGGATCCGGCAGGTTCTTTTTCTTCTTCCTGCTCTTCCACCTCGTCTATATCCAGATCTTCAAAGTCAAAGTCTTCTATATCATCTTCTTCCAGATCTTCATCCTCTGTATCCTCTTTTGGATTTTCTTTTTCATTTTCATCTACAGAGTCTTCCTCTGGCTCGTCCTCTTCCGGTTCCTTATCATCTGCATCATCCAGATCCTCAAACTGGAAGTCATCCTCGTCCTGGTCGTCTACTTCTTCCAGATCATCTTCCGGTTCGTCTTCAGGCTCTTCCACCTCTTCGCCATAAAGATCGTCCTCGTCCTCATCTTCCTCTTTTACAGGTTTCTTTTCAGAACGGGCTGTCTTTTTCTCTGCTGAAGAAGATTTCTTTTTCTTACCTGTAACAGATACGATGAGAAGTACCATAAAGATCAGTGCTACAACGATGGCAGCGATCAGCAGTGTCCTGAACAGGCTGTAGTCATTTCTTAAGGAGTCATACTTGTCTGCCAGCTGTGTATAAACTTCCTCACTTACTGCTCCCTGAGCAGCCGGGTCTTCAAAGTAACGCTGAATGGTACGCTCATTATTATTTAAGTCATAGCGGTAGAAATTCTTCTCGCCAGCTTCATTCATAGCGTAGATCACGCAATACTGATGCTCTGTTTCATTGCCCCATACCCAGCCTTTTACAGCATGTCCGTCAATGGTAATGGCTGTTTCCACCAGTCCTTCCGGTACCTGTACAGAAGCATCCGGTGCCATCACTGTAAAGCTGCGTCTGGATACAGTCATCTGGAACTGTTCAAAGCTTTCTTCACCAGTTCCATCCTGTGTGCTTTCATTTGGACCGCCTTCCTGCTTGGTGACAACGATCACATATTCCTTTGTAGTTTCTCCGTCCTGGGCAGTTACTTTTAAAGTAACTCTGTTTTCACCCATCTGGAGATTTTCATTGCCGCTTACCACCTTGGAAGCGCCTTCATCTGTAGTATCTGCACTGATGATCAGTTTATCCACATCGGTTCCTACGGTAACTGCATAGGAGTCTACATCAGAAGAAAATTCCGGTGTCAGGCTTCCCGGGGATACCTGAAGGGATTTTAAGCTTGCGTCCTTGGAAGCGCTTGATAAAGCACTGACTGTTACCTGGGACTCACCCTGTTTGTCTACGGTTACGATCTGGGAAGACGCATCGTAGATCTCCTGGCTGGTAACTGTAATCTTGCTGGTTCCTGCTGCAGATGCCTTAAACTTTAAGTCATAGGCAAGGGTGGTGGTATTTGCGCCACCGCCGTCACCATGAACACGGACTGCTCCATTTCCGCCTTCTGCATTGGTTCCTTCTATGAATTCCAGGCTTCCCGGATCATATGCCAGCATGATATCCGCTGTAGAAAGGTTATCACTGCTGGTGATCTTCATTTTTACATTGATCTCACTGCCTACAGATGCGGTAGGATCTGAAAAAGCGATCCTTGCAGTAGCTGCAAACGCCGTCATTCCGTATAATGGCAAAAATAAGGTTAATAGACAGATGGCTGCAACTGCGGCTGCCCACCGTCTGATCTGTTTGATTGTCATATTCATTCCTGCTTTCCTGTTTTTTTACTGCACATTCACAATGGTCACATTGCTGCCTCCAGGTGTCTGGCTGCTTCCCGTGTCACCTGGTCCTCCACTGCTTCCGCCCGGACTTGCCGGACTGGAAGAGGAACTGCTGTTTGAAGAATTTGCTGATCCCGTGCCGGAAGGTGTGTTTCCTCCTGACTGACGTACTACGTGGATACTGTATGTCCTTGTGCTTCCATTCTGAGCTGTAACAGTAATAGTAATATCACTGGAATTACCAGTAAGTTCTGTATTTCCGGTACCTGCAACGGATGCCTTGCCGTCTGCTGCTGTAGCGCTGATCTGAAGGCTGGTCACAGAAGTATCTACGATCAGATTGTAGCTTGTTGTATCCTTGCTGAAGGAAGGAGTTAAGCTGAAACCATCTGCACTCAGACCAGAAAGTTTGTTGTTAGGACTTCCGTCTCCTGTAGGCGCGCTGCATGCCTGTGCCGGCATGTTGTTAAATACAGGGATCTGGAATTCCAGGGCAGAACTCTTTAAGGAACTGTATGCCTTGGAAAGGCGCTCTGCTTCTGAGGCTGCTCCCTGTACATTGCTCATGTACTGATGTTTATAAGGATTGGATCCCTGCACATTGAACTTTTTAAGGTAAAATGTATTCTGCCCTGCTTTTACATAGTTGTCACCATAATTCTGGGCACCGCCTAAAATGGATTTTTCTACTGTATTCCATGGTCTTCCATAACTGCCGGACTGACTTGCATACCGCAGTCCCATCTGGGTTGCAGACATGGAACCGGACTGATAGGCTTCTACGTTAAAGAAGTTATAGTAACCGGAATATCCGGAATAATTACCTGAGATCAGCGGTGTTCCGCCATTGGTTCCCTGCTCCTGAAGGATCATGGCAGCTAACACATAAGGACTTACGCCGGACTGCGCTGCTGCATCCATAAGGATATCCACATAGCTCTTGCTTCCAGATGAGCCGGAAGAAGGACTTGTTGTCTGGCCGGAAGGACTGGAAGAACTGTTATCAGTGGTTACAGTTCCAGGCTGTGAACTGCCTGTGCTATTTATCGTGCCATCAGACTGTCCCGGAGCTACCAGGCTTACATTGGAAGTTACCAGGTTATGCTCCTTTGGTGTAATAGACGCATGAGGCGCTTCCAGACTTACATTTCCATCTCCTGTACTGCTTTCTGTACTGTTTCCCGAACCGGAACTGCTTCCCGGTGCCTGGGTGCTTACATCATTGCTGCCGGATGTAGTGCTGCTCTCACCAGAAGAACTGCTGCCGGAAGGGCTGCCTCCTGCCACACCAGGTCACCTGTTGCACCGTTTCTTCCTCCCGGTCCCTCCTGTGAAACAGAACTGGAAGAACTGCCGGAAGAGCTGCTGCCTCCTGGTGTAGAAGAACCGCCGGAAGAAGAACTTCCCCCTGTTCCGGTGGAGTCTGTTGTTCCGGAAAGGAAGGAGCCGGAAACCATTCCTGTAAGGCCCTCTTTTGTCTGTGTGCTTCCATCATATTCATGGGAAAGGAACTGGAATACATAGGTATCATCTAAAAAGTTTCTTGGGTCCATGTAATAACGGATAATGTCCTGGGAAGCTGCTACCCAGTTGCTGCCGTCAAAGCCGGTCCAGGTACTGTTATCCCAGTTATAGGCACCGCTTTCTACGGATTTCCAGGAAGAAATGCTTCCTGTTGCAACCAGGTTTCGACCCAGGACCGACTCATTTTCAATGGCCGTATTCCAGTCGATCCCTGTATTTTTCGCCCGGAATACCCAGTTTGGATACTGGGCATGAAGCTGTCTTAAACCATCCTTATAACTTTCCGGAAATCCCTGGGAAGTCAGATAGGACTCAAAGCTTGCATCTGTAGAATAGGAAACAGGGAGTCTTATGTAAGCGGCGGATACATAACCTGTACCTGCCTGACCGTTACTGCCTGTGTACTGGATCTGGTACCAGGTCTTTCCATCAGTTCCCTTTTTTTCTCCTGTGATCTGGATGCTGGCTCCTGCTGCCAGACGGGCCACTGCACTGTAACCGGTTCCTGCATCACTTCTTACATTTAAAGAGGACGCCTTGACTGTAGCCGCCCCCGTATAAGCATAGGAATCTAACATGTGGATGGACAACGGGCTGGTCACCGGAAGGTTGGCCGCCAGTGTCAGGCCTAACAGGACTGCCAGACCTTTTTTGTATATTTTTCCCTTCATCTTGCTGTATTATCTCCTGAATTTTCTGTATCTCATGATACCAGATTGCTACGCACTTTGTGCTCTCGCAATCTTCAAAACCATTCGTAATCCACTCATTTTTTGCAAAAATGGCTACTTACTCATGTTTTTGCGTGTCCCAAGATAAAAAATCCTCCCGCAAGCAGGCTTGCGTCGGATTTTTACCTTTCGACACTGGTATCATTATAATGATATTTACTCCTTAATGTCAACCGCAACAAAAAATGTTCACACAAATCAAACTAATTCGTAAGAAAACTTTAACACTTGTGGACCCACAGACCAAAAATATGTTCCAGCGTTCCCCAAAAAGTCATTTTTGTGATCTGGCGGTCACTGTATAAGGGAATTTCCCTTAGCAATTCTCCTTCTACATAATAACAGACCCGTCCGATCTTCTGCCCTTCTTTTACAGGAGCCTGCAGCTGCTTTGGCAGGAACACCTTTTTTTCCTGTTTTTCCTCTTTTTTTACCAGAGCATAAACATGTTTTTCCTCTGATCGTAAATCTTCCCTTGCCAGCACATGGTCCTGAGGCTGCTCTCCCCAGCAGATGCCGCCATCTGCTTTTACAGGCAATGGCTCTGTTTTTTGGCAACGTTCATACAGATCTGTTTTCTCATAATTTTCCATTCCATAGGAAAGAAGGCTTCTGGCATCTGACCATTTCCAGGTTTTATGAGGAGGCCAGCCACAGCCTAACAGGGCAATGATAAAAAGTTTTCCATTTTTTCCCAGCGCACCAACATAAGAATAACCTGCGCCCCCAGTAAAACCGGTCTTTCCTGTAAGGGCCCCGTCCATCATATCCAAAAGAGCATTGTGATTGCGGCACTGGATCTGCCTTTTATTTTCCAGATCATAAAATCCATGGTTCTGGGTCCTGGTTATCTTTAAAAACTCCTCTTTTTTCGGCGACTCCTGTATACAGTATAACAAGATCCTTGCCAGATCTTTTGCTGTAGTGGAATGGGTATGTATTTCTCCCTTTTCATCTGTTTCCTGGGCGTCTAAACCATTGGGGGTAATAAACCAGGTATCCTTACAGCCTAACTCCCTGGCTTTTTCATTCATCATAGCTGCAAAACCTTCTCTTGTACCGCCTATAAATTCCGCGATCATCACAGCTGCATCATTATAAGACTCCAGCATCAGGCCATACAGCAGGTCCTTTAAACGGTACTGCTCCCCTTTTCTTACTCCCATACGGACTTTAGGCTGGGAGGCTGCATAAGAAGAGGCACTTACCCATTCTTCCGTTTTTCCATTTTCAAGGGCAAGGATACAGGTCATGATCTTCGTGGTGCTGGCCATGGGACGGATCTGTTCTGCATTTTTTCCATATAAGATGCGTCCGCTTAAACCATCCATAAGCACGGCGGACTGGGAATACAGGCGGAGTTCTTCCTGTTCCTGGGCCTTAACAGGAAAACTTTGAAATATCAGCCCCAGAAACAGTGTTAAAAACAGAAGCCATAACCATACAGGCCTGATCTTTTTTCTCATCCATTTTCTCCCTGGAGCATTTATGTACTCTCAAAATCTTATTTCATCCTATTCCCATTTTCCTGCAGATATGCAATAACCTGCACCGGAAGCTTTTGACGAACCTTTTAGGCTGTGTTATGATTTACAGGAAACTTAAAACAGATAAACGATCTAACAAAGATCATGAAGGGAATACAGACAATCGATGATCAAAAAGACATTACAATATAAAATAACAGAAAAGGACCAGGGAAAGACCGTAGAACAGTTTTTAAGAAGCAAAGGTTATTCCCACCGTCTGGTGGTAAAACTGCGGAATTCTCCTACCGGCCTTACCATCGGGGGAGAGCTTGCATTTACCATCCACAGGCTCCAGGCAGGTGAGATACTTATTGCTACTTTAGAGGAGGAAAATTCTCAGAATATTGTCCCTGTAGAACTTCCTTTAAATATTGTTTACGAAGATGAAGATATTTTAGTGGTAAATAAAGATGCCGGTGTACCCATCCACCCTTCCCAGGGCCATTTTGACCACACGCTGGCAAATGCAGTTGCCTGGTATTACCAGAGCAAAGGCCAGACCTTAGTCTACCGGGCGATCAACCGCTTAGACCGGGATACCACCGGCCTTTTAGTGATCGCTAAACATCTTTTAGCTGGCTGCATCCTTTCAGACCAGATGCTTAACAGGCAGATCCACAGACAGTACCGGGCAATTGTCTGCGGAAAAACAGAAAAAGAGGGCATCATTGATGCCCCCATTGGACGGGCTGAAGACTCTACCGTCCTTCGCCGTATTGACTTTGAACATGGTGAGACAGCCAGGACCCGTTACCGCCTGCTCTCTTATGATGAAG